>ERZ842401.151-NODE-151-length-90602-cov-6.605001_pt1 | contig 90602 bp, 74 predicted proteins | sample MGYA00521270_ERZ842401 | MGnify/ENA primary metagenome ERZ842401 (study PRJEB31892, sample SAMEA3878208) | bioreactor metagenome | biome: Moose rumen | place: Sweden | collected 2011-10 | study: EMG produced TPA metagenomics assembly of the PRJEB12797 data set... | reverse complement strand
AGCACCGATGCCGGCTCATCATCAGGGTCCTGTGGAACGAGTTTTCCTTGTATAGCTAAATCCAAGATTTTTGATTTAACTAATTCTATTATATTATTTATACTTGATTGGTTCTTTTTAATTGAAGTTATGATTGCGTTTGATTCGCTATAAACTTTAACTATTTTAATTTGTTCATTTAACGAAGGAAGTGGCACTATCATTAGGCGCAAATCGGTTTTGTTAAACTTAGGCATTGCGGCACCTGCAGACAACTTTTCTAAATACTTTTGACCGACAAAAGATTTGAATACAATTTCAAAATAGTCTGAAGTTATGTCATCAAGAAATTTTAGAATAATTGAATTTGGCGCTAATGACATTGGTATATCAAATTTAGGAATTTTAAAAACTTTTCCAATAGAAGCACCAATATTACTCAACATTAATTCGCCGCCATATAATTTAGATTTCTCTAAAAAATCATAACTGCTTTTATCAATATAAACTAAATCTTTTTTAAAATCATTAGCGAAATCAATTGTCCGAACAAACAACGCATAGTTTTTCTCTTTATATGTGTTTACATTAGCTTTTAGCGAAGCAAAACTACCATTAGCAACATAGTCAGTGATAACCGTTGTTAGTTGTTCTAATCTTGTCCATGACCATCCCATAGGCAATTCAAAAGGTATTTCTTCTTCAATGCATTTTACGGTTCCGTCAGCAAACTTCTCATAATGTAAATTACAACAATGGGCGCTGAATTAAGCTCCCGTGTGTTTTGTTGTGTATTTTATCAAGTTTATATCTATTATTTTTTGGAGAGTATCCCATCGACTCGGTCGCTGGAGATATATAATAACATAATAAAAGTTAACAAGTTTTACTCGTATTATTGATGTGAAAAGTCTCATGGATTATCGTACTTGACAAGCAATTGTTAACAAGATTAAATATAACAATGTGAGATTGCATTATACTAGTTTTTATGATATAATTATTCTGTCAGTATGAGCAATCAGATTTGACTTCGAATGGTTCGCTTTTATGCGAGCGGCACCATGAGTTTCTCATAGGTGTAATTATTGACACAGATCCATCCCCGCATGACACCTTCCAACACACTCATACATTCACAAAATAATGTGAATGATTGTCTTGTGCGTTCGTAGTCGTGTGAATGATATTAGTGTCTGATTTATGATGGAAAAACAAAATAGATTTATAGTAGTTTTGTTTGGAAGTCGGATTTGTGCTGGCGCAAATAGTGATGCAAGGTTGCGTGTTCCTTTGTTATTTGAGGAATTGGAAGTCCCCTTATTTATAAGTAAGGGCCAATAATAACAAAGGAGGTGAGTTCGTGAAAAAAGCGGACTATCCTGTTGTCATTGTAAATGGCGACAACAATGATGTTAAGGTTAGTTTGACAATTAACCAAAAACCATCAAAATTTGCTTTTGCAGTAATTGTTTTTATTGCATTAGCCATACTGGCTGTATCATTTTACTGTCCCGATTTGCTAGCTGATCTAGTCCGTTGGATTATCAGCATAGCAATTGGCAGTTAAACGCCAGCACATTTTTTTTGGAGTGCAAACTATGAAATATGATAATTGTCCGCTTTATAAACTTCAATCAAAAAAACAGTTGAAGAGAATATTAAGCATAAATAATAAGTTGTTAAAACAAAACTATATTTCAAGTATGATTACACCATACATAGATACAGATGGTAAACCAAGGTTAATCGAACCTCCATCAAAAGAGTTAAAAAGAATACAAAGAAAATTGAAATCATTGTTGGGGAAAATAGAAGTTCCTAACAATGTTTTTTCAGGTGTAAAGGGACGTTCATATGTAGGTAATGCTCTTATGCATGTTGGAGAAAAGCAAAGGTGTCTTTTTAAAATTGACTTAACGGCCTTTTTCCCTTCAATAAAAAGAGAAGTTGTTTTTGAATTTTTCAAAAATGATTTGGAATGTTCTTCAGATATTGCAGAAATACTAACAAATTACACAACGGTTGACATAAACAGAGCAAATGTGAGAGACATTGAGAGAATAATGACTTTTTTGAATAATAAGGGTGTGAACTGTACAAATCATTTGATTTCCGGTGCACCGACTAGTCAATTGTTGTCATATTTGGTTAACCATAGAATGTTTGACGAAATGCAGGAATTATCAAATAAAAACAATATAACAATGACGATATATGTTGATGATGTTACATTCTCCTCAGAAAACAAAATATCCAGCGGGTTTAGAAACAGTATTTTAAAGATAGTAAAGAAATATGGATATAGGATTTCAAAATCGAAAGTAAAAAATTATACAAAATCGTATCCCAAATTAATAACAGGTGTCGTGATTGATAAAAATGGAAATGCTGTTGTGAAAAACAGTATACAAGAGAGAATTGTTAAGGAATTTAGATATTTTAAAGACAATCCAGATGATGAGCATTCTAGAAAACGCTTGCAGGGTTTATTGACAGCTGCTCGTCAAGTGGATGAGCATGTATTTCCGTCAATATATAGATATCTTAGTGAAAAAAGGCAATAAATAATTAAAAATGAGAAAAGATTGATAAGCCCTGATCACGTAAAATCAGGGCTGTTCTGATGCTTTTTTGATGCTGTACGGGACGGGAAGATTAAAAATGTTGCGAGAAATTGGACAAAATCAGAGCATCAAAAGAGCAGCAAAGTCCAAAATCGGATTATAAAATAATTGAAAAAAGACAAGAAAAAAGCCTTGAAACCAAGTGTTTCAAGGCTTTATCCATGGCAGGGGCAGAAGGACTTGAACCCTCGGCACGCGGTTTTGGAGACCGCTGCTCTACCAACTGAGCTATACCCCTATGTCAATTTTCAAATTGCTTACATATTATACACACCGAAACCATATTTGTCAATAACAAAAAGGGTTTGCGGACTTTTAATTTTTGCTTATTCCCAACTTATTCGACAAGATGTTAAAAAATGTTTTTCAGAGGTGTAAAACCTTTTCGGGAAATTGATGCTTTATTGATGATATTGAAATCTCAAATCGAGTTTTTTGATGCTCCGAGCAGCTTTTGAACGAAAAAATTCGGTGTTTTGAGCAGAATAACTTGAAATATTGAAAAAGTCCACTGTTTTTTTCGGAGGTAAAAGGATTGAACTACCCCCTGTATAAAAAACCGAATACAAACAATGTATAAAAGCTTTCTTCACATCAACTGTACAGAAATACATAAGAGAACAAGAAAAGGCAGACCAAATAGAAGATTAATTAAGAAGGAGTATGAAGACACTTTCAAGGGTAGCAAGTAGTCATACCACTAAGGTTTGAATAAAGTAAAAGCCAGCGTCATTAAGGCGCTGGCAAGTAATAGGGGTTATACCACTGTTCAAACACTTCTTAGGGGGTGGCTATAATTTGCATAGGTAATGATCATTTATTCGGTTTGTTTTGGCAGAAAGTCCTCGACTGTTGTTCCGTCGTTTTCACGGGATGATATCGTCAGCGTACCGCCACACATCATTTCAAGTCGCTCTTTAATGTTGGCAAGAACAACGTGTGGCTCGTTGTTATCGTTTTCGCTAAATCCGAGCTTAATAGTATTTCCACTATCGGCTGAAGCGTCAGAGGCGGAATTCTGAAGCACATGTGCGGCGTGTCAAAATCCACGAACAAATTGTCCTCAAAAGAACATAGCAACCATCATAAAAAATGAAATAATTCTGTTCAATTCGCATTTCCTCACAGATATAATTTATTAATTCTACATAATTATATCAAATCCTTAATTCAACTTCAACTTCAAACAGTAAAACAGAGACAGACGGGGTCGCCTGTCTCTTATTCATTTTGAGGAATAAAAATTTTAACGGTTGTGCCGTCGGGGGATGAAGCGATTGAGAGCATACCGTTGCACTGATGCTTCAGTCGTTCCTTAATATTATTAAGGGCGGTATGAGGAGTGTCGTCATTTATACTTTCAAAACCTTTGCCGTTATCCTTTATCATTATTTCGGTTCCGTTAATGTTTTTTTTGGTTTTTATGGAAATCCGAAGCGTCTCAAGGTCGGGGCTGATGCCGTGTACTACTGCGTTTTCAACTATGGGCTGCAGCGTAAGCGGCGGAAGACAGAATTCTGTATGCGGCGTGTCAAAATCAACTAATAATTGATTCTCATGACGCACCATCTCTATCGCAAGAAATGCTCTTGTATGTTCCAGTTCCTCTTCAAAGGGAATTGTATCGGGCTTGGCGATAGCGGTAAAGTTGTTGCGAAGATAGGTAGTAAAATCAAGCGTGACCTGCTGTGCCTTTTTTGCATCCTGCTGTATCAGGTAATAGATACTCATCATTGTATTACATATGAAATGCGGACGCATCTGGAGTACGTTGATACTTGCTTGTTGACGGGCGTTTTCTTCTGCCTGACGGATAGAGGTTTCAGACTGCTCCAGAAGAGTATTTACAAACATAAACAAGACTGCCCCCGCAGTTCCAAAAGCAATCAATAAAATTCCGTAAAAGAACATCTGAATTGTCATGCAAACCAGAGGAATTACAAAGTATGCAATAAAAGAGAGTCTCTGCCTGTGTGTCAGTACTGAACGATATTTGTAAAGAGCGAACAAATCGACAATTATAAATAGTGTGGGCGGAAACAGAAGCAGTGGATACCAAGGTCCTCTATGATAAACATTGTCAGGGGTGTAATAATAAATAAACCTTGTAAACTGCGTAACGATAAGTAGTACAAAATAAACTATCAAAATGCCAATAATAGTGTAAAAAAATAAATTACGTTTCCATGGTTTTCCTGCACATTGAAGCATAAGTAAAGTAAGCGGAAGGATTACAATTGATGAAAACAGTGAACTGATAAACAGCGTTATTTGCGAAACTACGACATTGTCAGAAATAATATTGATTAGTTCCGCTCCCGTACTAATGCTCAATATAATAAAGAAACTCAGGAAAAACGAACGATAGGCATTATTTATAATTTTAATAAAAATTGTTGATATAATACCGAACAACAAAACAACAAGACCGCTACTCAATATTCCAAAATTAACAAGGAATAAAGTCTCTTTCATAATTTTTATCCCTTCTCATTTTATAGGATTTGGAAGACGTGAAACCGTTTCCCTGACAGAATCAGCAGTAAGAGGCTTAAGCAGAAATCCGCAAGCGCCTGTATTCCAAGCGTCAAATGAATATTCACGATATGCCGTAAGAAATACAATATTCATTCGGGGATTGATTTCCAAAAGTTCACGGCAGACGTCAAAACCGCTTATACGTCCCATATTTATATCAAGAAACGCTAAATCCACCCGATCGTTTTTTGCATATACCAATGCCTCAGAAGGATTGGTAAAACCCGAAACCTCTGCATTGGGAATTGCTTGTTTCAAAACGGAAACACCGCCGTTAAGAATGATTTTTTCATCATCAATAATAATGACAATAGGCGTTTTGTCTATCTCGGCAGCAGCTGTAATAAGATTATTTACATCTACTAAAAGGCATTCGGCTATTTTTCCTATCATCATTGCGTCAGGCATACGGCTTCCGTTTTCCCAACGTGCTACCGTTGAACGTGTAACAAACAGCTTGTCTGCCAATTCCTGTTGTGATAATCCTTTTTCTGTTCTGTGTTTTCTTATTGTTTTTCCGAATTGTATGCTCATTTGCGTGAGTTCTCCAAATTGTATTACCAAAAATTTGTTATTATATATTTTAAACAAATAAAGAGTAAATTACAATAATTATTACATTAAAAATTAAATATCAGGTGTGACTAACTGGAACACCCGCTTGAAAAGGCAGACACAATATTATAAATTATACGTTAGTCGCGTATTTTTTTAGATAAATCAGAAAGGAGTAAAACTTTGCAAAAAAGAATACTTTCATTTGTATTGGTATTTGCTTTGCTTCTGAGTTTTCTACCTGTTGCTGATACAGTCAAAGCAACAGACGATATCGTTGTTACCAAGGGTGATTACATATATTCTCTGAGCGCTGACCCCGATACGGGAACTGTCCCGCCGAGTTTCGGAACGCCTGAAAGCAACGGAAGAATCTGGACGGATAAGAGCGTTTTGGTTGGCGACGACCATTTTGACGTTAACCTTAAGGTTCTCGCCCAAGAGTATATATCAACCTATGAAACATCCATTACCCAGTCGATAGCCGCTGATGTTCTTTTTATTCTTGACTTCACGGGGTCAATGACTCAAAGCGGTAATGTTGTTCAAAAGGAAGACGGTACGTCAGTTTCAAGACTTCAGGCGTTAGTTGATGCCACTAACGAAGCAATAGAAATTATCACAACAACAAACCCCAACAACCGAATAAAGGTGTTCTGCTTCAGCGGTAACAGCTCATCCTGTGCTACCAATTCAAAAGAAATTATGCCGCTTGCTCACTACACCAGCAGCAACACTTCTACCGAAACAAAAGATAAATACATTTATCTTTCAGGTAGTTCAACAGTCAGGTCAAGCAGTACACTACTTAAAGACGGTGCTTCGTATTCGTTCAGTCAGAGTACATCAAACGGAACCTGTACTCAATACGGTATAGCTGCCGGAGTTAAAGATTTTATTGATGACATAAACGCCGAAACAGACAACAGTACAGAGCGTAAGCCATACGTTATTATGCTTACTGACGGTGAACCGACGTTAGCCAGTAAGAACTGGAACGCGGAAGATGTTTCACAGCTCAGGACAAATACAGTTACGAATTCCAGCGGTGGAGACAGATACGAGCTCATGGCAACGGGTGCTATCCTGTCATCCGCTATTTGGAAAGACAGACTCGCCGAAGCATATAAGCAGTATAACGGCGGCACCAAGGATGTTGAGGTTGATTGGTTCAACATCGGTCTCGGTATTGCCGAGCCCGAAGAGGGAGATGACCCGAACTACACCGCCTGTCTTCTTAATCCGTATTATCTCGTCGGAGTTGAAGGAAGGAACGGAACAGGCGCCACCTCGGCAGAAAAAATTAAATACTATATGGGCCAAAGCGACTGGGCTCCTAAGGTAACGGAAAAAGATTATTCCGACGACAGTAATTATACCTATGTAAACGAAGGCGACGGATTTGTAACCTTCGCAAACACATATGCGGTTTTGATGAACGCTTTTGTAACGCTGGCGAATATCATCAAGATGGGTTCAACGGAATACACCATTCCTATTATTTATCACGAAGGCTCGGGCGAACAGAGTAGCGACGTTGTGTTTACCGACGTTATCGGAGATGGCATGTTTGTAACGGATATTACGCTTAAGCCAAACGGAGTGGAACCTGTCATCGGAGATGACAGCAACGGCGACGGCGTATATACCTTTGAAGGTTACCAAACGACAGTAACGATTACCGAAGATGCTTCAGGTCAGCAAACTCTTGTATGGAACTTACCTGCAAACGAGGTTGCGATGTTTACCTTTGCTGACCGTGAGGATCTGACGAGCGGCGAATATATCGCAGCAACCCCGACAACGCTGACCTATTCAGTTGAGGTTACGGACGAAATAGGAGAAGGTCCCGGTTACACCAACGCTTTTGATGAAAGTAAAACGCCAAAAACAACTGTAAGTTACGAAATCCCGGGAGATAATACGTACTACTTTGATGTAATAACCGATTCGGAATTTCAATATGTCAGCAGTACGCTGAAACCGAATATGGATACCTCTACCGATAAAACAGACAATGTAACTGATTCAGCACCGCACTCTTCTGACTATACTTACACATCCGTTGCGGACGGAACGGAAAACGCAAGTGCAGTTGCAAGCGTTACGCTTGGTAATAACGGTAAGGCAACGCTTTCAGGTTATCATAATGAACTTGACATTCAGGTAGTAAAAGAATGGCAGGATTTGAACGGAGAAACGATAACTGATACCTCGGCACTTCCAAGCGTTAAGGTTTATCTTTACAGAACCGCCGATTCAGGAGCGACAACGGAACTTGTTGCTCAAGAGACATTGAGTAATTCAAATAATTATACAAAATTGTGGACTGTTCCACGCAAGGACGGGGGCGGAAATGTTTACACCTATTCGGTGAGCGAGTATCCGCCCGATGGCTATTATGTAGCGAATAATACTGGACCGCTTAACGGTGTGGACGGTGTGATTACAATTACAAACCGTGAGATGCCGGCTAGCGGTGTAATCACTATAGAAAAACAGTGGAAGAACAAAATCGGCGCTACTTATACCGATACTTCTTCATTTGCACCTATTCAGGCTGAACTTTGGCGAAAGGTTTCGGTTTACACACCGTCAAAGGTTAATGTAAAAATTTATTGCAACGACGGTACTAATAATTATCTTGCAGGTGATTATGACCTTGTATATGGTACTACGCTTAGTTTTAAACTAAGAGCGTATATACGAAGGCAGAACAATGCCAATTCGGCGATAATTACTTATGATGGCGAGACTGTTCCCTCCACAAGAAGCAGTGTACAGCAAGGCGGTTATACCTATCATTATCGTGAAACAAACGAACTTCAAACATTCACTGTTAGGGAGCCAACGATTATAACCTACGATGTTTCAACAACGCTGAATTCAGCTCAGTTGGATCTGCCATGCAGTCTTGAGGAGTTAACCAAAACGGATGCAACCGAAGAAGGCGGAACAACTGTGGAAGCGCCTGACGAATTCGTAGAAGCAACCACGTTGAGCACTTCAAATAACTGGCGTGATTATTTTGATAATCTTGTCTCTGCCGAAACCATTGATAACAAGCTCTATTCATATAGCTATTATGTTAAAGAAATATCAGCTCCTGAAGGATTTGAGACTTCCTACAGCTCAAACAATACGGACGGTATAACAGGGGGAAAGCTTGTTATTACTAATACTTCAACCTCAAATATTCCAATACTTCCGGAAACGGGTGGTATAGGAACCGAAGCATTGATAATTATTGGAATGGCGCTTATGGCTGCGGTTCTGATTATCGCACTTGCTCGGCAGAGAAAAACGTTATATTTGAAACGATGTATTTCTTTTTTTCGACAAACATAGAAATAAATCAGTTATAAATATAGTTTTAAATACAATCAAATGAAAGGTGTTTTACAATGAGAAAAACAGCAAAAACAATTTTAGCAGCAGTACTTACATTGTTAGTGTTATCAGCAATGCTTGTTCCTGCTATGGCAGCAGGCACAGGTACAATCACTATTACAAACAGCAATGAAGCGGTTTCAATGAACGGTCATACATATAAGGCATATAAGATTTTTGATGTAACTTATAATGCTGAGAAAACTGTGTATGACTACAAAATTGCTCCGGCATTTGTATCATATTTTGAAGGTCTTTCACTTTCAGACGACCTTGGCGAAGATCTTGATGCAAAAGCGTATTCGTATGTTTCTGCTATTTCAGGTGATGAAGCACTTCAGGCATTTGCAAAGGATATTTACGGTTCAAGGGGCGACGCCGCTGGCTCCGTAACAGCTGACAATGCGAACAGTGCAACTATTACAGGTCTTGATAACGGTTACTATCTCGTTTATGACGAGGGTAGCGCTACGCCCGGCAACAACGCTGAAAAGGCAATCGCAAACATTGCTCTTACAACAACCGATCCGGACGCCACAATCGTTCTTAAGGCATCGGTTCCCACTATCGACAAGAAGATTACCGGTGTTGGTGATTCGGCTACTAATACCGCTTCCGCAACGGGTGAGGATGCAGTTTCGGCAACCATTAACCAGCATGTTGGATTCCAGATTGACTCCAATGTTCCCGATCTCACCGGTTATACCAACTATACCTATAAGGTTAGCGATACTATGAGCGACGCTCTTATCCCCGACGAGAATGCTAAGGTTACAATCGGTACCGACGATGTTACCTCTTCGTGCGAAATCGTTTACAGCGGTCAGACCATGACAATTACCGTTCCCTTCGCAATTATTAAAAACTATGCTAAGGATACGCCTATCACCATTACCTACTCGGCAAGAGTAAGTGCTGACGCTAAGATTTATCCCGACGCAACAGGTAACTCAAACGAAGCCGAACTTGAATACAGCAACAATGTTGACGACCTTACTATCAAGGAAACAACACCTCCTTCAGAGGTTCATATCTATCTTTTCAGCATCGATGTTACAAAGGTTAATGACAAGGACGAAAAACTTCCCGGCGCAAAGTTTGTACTTAAAGATAACAATGGCAACTTTATTCCCGTTACTCTTTCTTCGGGAAGATACAAGGTTTCTGACACACTTGCTGCTACTGAGGCAAATGCAACTGTCATTTCGGATTCAAACGGTAAGATCTATATCGACGGTCTCGGTGAAGGCACATATACCCTTACCGAAATCGAAGCTCCTGCGACCTACAACCTTTTGACAGATCCCGTTGAAATTACAATCACAGCTACATATGATACAAACGGTAATGTTACAAGCGTTTCCGGCAACACGAAGACTGTTGTCAATAAGGCAGGCGGGCTTCTCCCCTCAACAGGCGGTATGGGCACTGTTATATTTACAGTAGGGGGCATAGTTGTTATGCTTGCAGCAGTTATTGTTCTTGTTATTAAGAGAAGAAAGGTAACCGCCTGATTCGTGTTATTTAAATTAATTTTATTTAGCTCTCTTACCCGGGGCGTTAACACCTCGGGTAAGAGTCGGATTTATCATCATGTTAAGCACGGAGATAGTATGAAAAAACATTTTTCTACGATATTGTTAATAATCGTTTTCCTCGTCGGGCTTGGTTTGATGATGTACCCGACTGTAAGTGATATGGTCAACAAGGCACATCAATCGGTTGCGATCAATTCATATGAGGAACAGGTCGCCGAGATGTCAAAGGATGATTTTACGAAAATCCTCGACGAAGCCCGTGCATACAATTCGAAGCTTACTACAAACGAGTTCCCTAAAAATTCTGAGGATCTTGAGGGTAATGAGGCTTATCGTTCCGCTATGAATCCTGCCGGAGACGGTATGATAGGTTATGTTAAAATAGACTCTCTTAATCTCAAAATGCCCGTTTACCACACGACCAAAGAATCCGTTTTGCAATCCGGCATCGGTCATATTCCGACCACTTCTCTGCCCGTAGGCGGTGAAGGAACGCATGCCGTTCTTACAGGGCACAGAGGTCTTCCGTCCGCAAAGTTGTTTTCCGATTTGGATAAGCTTGAAGAAGGCGATGTGTTTTATATCTATGTGCTTGATGATGTTCTTGCATATGAGGTTGACCAGATAAAGACAGTTCTGCCTACGGAAACACGCGATCTGCAAATAATTGATGGCGAAGATCATGTAACCCTCGTGACCTGCACTCCTTACGGAGTGAACACACACAGATTACTCATACGGGGAACTCGCATTCCTTACAGCGCCGCAATTGAAAAAACAAATTCTGCAGACATCGAAACACATAAAGTTATTGATACTGGGTTGCTTATTACTGTGATTGGCGCACCGTTGATGACATTGATATTTATAACTGTTCTTATTAAAACAAGAAAGAAAAAATATACTAAAAAGGAGGGATAATGTTTGAAAAAGGTACTATCGTTTCTTACGGTTGTTTTCTTAATGCTATTACCGTGTTTTTCAGTATATGCTTATCCTACTTCGGGCAGTATAACCGTTGTTATGATTAACAAGGCAGACAAGCAACCACTTGAAAATCAGACGGCAACTGTTATTAAGGTTGCAGACTGCTCATTTACCGAATCGGACATATCCTTCTCACTGACGGCTGATTTCTCGGAAACAGAAGTTGACCTTATGAGTACGGATGCAGCTAACGATCTTTATCCTATTGCCAAGTCGAAAGTTGTCAGTGGCGTGAGCGCTGTAACTGACAGCGAGGGTACGGCTGTGTTCGCCGAGTGCGATCTCGGCGCATATCTGGTCTATTCCCCCGACGGAATATTCAATCCGTTTATAGTTTTTATTCCTATGGTTTCGGAAGACGGCGCATCGTTCAATATTACTGCACAACCGAAAATCGATATTCCTGAGGAGACGACTACAGAGCCTCATACAGATACGGACACTGATACTGATACGGTTACCACTCCGTCTAAGACCAGTTCAACCGATAAATTGCCTCAAACAGGCATGCTTCAGTTCCCTATTCCCGTGTTAGGACTTTGCGGTGCTTTAGTATTTGCGAAAGGATTCGTTGTGTATGTCAACGGAAAAAAGGAAGAAAACTAAACAGGGAATTATTTTAATGACTCTCGGCATACTGCTTATTGCAGCTGCCGGGGGCTTGTTTACTTATAACATTATTATTGATAAAAGAGCAGGAGAAACTGCATCAACGCTTCTTGATAATGTAGTCAATAATAAAGACGAATCAATCTATGAAATGAACGAAAACTCCGAACGCATTGCAATAATTGATTCGACAGAATATATAGGTGTAATTTCCATACCCTCGCTGGACATCAATCTTCCTGTGCAGGCGGACTGGAGTTTGTCAAAATTGAAAAACTCTCCATGCCGATACACCGGAAGCATCACAGATGGTTCGCTTATTATCTGTGCTCATAATTACCAGAGCCATTTCGGAAAACTCAAATATGTAAGCAAGGGCGACATAGTAAGGTTTACCGATATGATGGGTATGACATATACTTATACGGTAAAAGAAATTGACTTGATTAATGGTAATAATGTAGAGGAAATGAAACAAGACAATGGTTGGGATTTAACTCTTTTTACTTGTAACTATGGAGGAAGGCAAAGAGTTACCTTGCGTTGTGTGCGTACTGATATTAGACAGTTTGCAACTGAATGATATGGTGGTAAAGTGACATGGGTACATTCGACTTGTTCCGTCTTGATAAGAGAATAAACCATTTCGCATAGAGTAAAATACAAAACGACAGAGTGTGGAGTTATCTACGCTCTGTTTTCATGCCAGTTGCTTTTTAGAAAATGCATTTGTCTGTACAATAAAAAGTACATTGACTTTCAATCTTACTTTACAAACGAAAATATAATTGATATAATTTTTATCTAGCAAACAAATGTTCTGAATGAGGTGTGTTAAATGGAGAAAAAGGAATACAATTCTTTTGATGAACTGCCGCTTGTGTTTTCTGTTCAGGAACTTTCACAAGTGCTTTCAATTTCAAAATCAACTGCGTATGAGCTGACAAAGGAAAAAGACTTCCCGTGTATTAAAATCAAAGGCAGAGTGTTAATTCCGAGAGAGGAATTCAAAGCTTGGTTTCAAAAGAAACTCAAAGAGAAAAGATAACGCAAAGAGCCAACCGGTACGCCCTACTAGACGAGTAATAAATGATATAAGGAAAAGAGTCGCAGATAAGGTGAAAAAGCGTTACGGACGATTTTTGAGAGCGTGTGGAAAAGGTGTTCTTCGGTGTGCCTTGTCATTCGGGGAGTTATTCTCCGATATTATCGGAAGCAGGGTTAAGTCAGGTGTCGCTTACGCACTCCTGACGGACTCACATCAGACGGCAGAGCCGACTGTTTCAGGGTTTTAAGAATGTGAGTCAACGAGTGTCTATATACATTTGAGAGGTTTAAGAAAATGAACGATGAAAACAAGAAAAGGTATGCATATTGGATGCAGCCGTCAAAGGACAATAAGATAAAGACCGCAATGATTTTGTCGGGAACAAAAAGCCGAAGCGACTTCATAAACGAAGCAATTGATTTCTATATATCTTACCTTTACGCAGAGCAGAGCGTTGATTGCCTGTCTCCCATAATCAACCGTTCCTTGAAAAATGTAATTGCAGGAACAGAGAAAAACATCAGCGAAATGCTTTTCAAGTTAGCTGTTGAGGTAGGAGTTATGCAGGATGTCGTTACGGACTGTTACGATTACACCCTTGACGATATTGATGAGAAAAGAAATATGATTGCACAAAAGGTTGCCGAAACAAACGGCGTTATTGAATTCGGCGATGAGGATGATTCATAATGGCAAATCTGGTTTTATCAACTAAATATTTAAGAGGAAGCAGAACAAAAGGCGCAGGCAATCTGCTCCAGTATATGGCTACTCGTGAGGGCGTTGAAAAGATTGATATAAATACAGACAGAAGACCGAGTACAAAGCGGCAGGATGACCTCATAAGAAAAGCAAAAAGTCAGTTCCCCGAGGTATATTTCTATCCCGAGTTCAACTCTTATCTCGAAGCAAGAACAAGAGCGAATGCTGACGAACTGCTTGCCGCTATAGTTGACAGAAACGCTGATTGTGTTCCCGATATGAATGCTCTCGTTCACTATTACGCAGAGCGCCCCGGAGTTGAAAAACTCGGCTCGCACGGTTTGTTTTCAGATACGGATGACGATATTGATCTCGATAAGGTTGCCGAGGAAGTGTCTCAGATACACGGAATTGTGTTCACGGATGTCATATCCCTTCGCAGAGAAGACGCATCCCGTCTCGGATACGATAATGCAGAGGCATGGAAAGGTTGTATCAGAAGAAATCTTAATGAGATAGCCGAAGCTCACAAAATCAATATGAGTGAATTAAAATGGTACGCCGCCTTTTATAACACGGCACACCATCCTCATGTTCACCTTATGGTTTACTCCGAACACGGAAACGGATATATAACAAAGAAAGGTTATCTTGATCTTAAAAAAGCATTTGTCAATGATATATTCCGCAACGAGCAGTACAAGTTGTTTAAACTTCAGTCAGATATTCGTCAGGAGCTTAAAGATAAGTACAGAGAGATACTCATACACCTTGCCAATACCGAAGTCAGCGATAATATGCTCGGGCAGTTTGTTGAACTGGCAAAGGATTTACAAAACTGTGACGGCAAAAAGGTTTACGGCTATCTGCCCAAAAGCGTTAAGGAAAAGGTGGATAATCTCGTTAAACAGATAGCAAAAGTACCTGAAATTGCCGAGCTGTATTCCGAGTGGAACAGACTCAACCGTGAAAAGCTATCGGTATATTACGACAGCAGTAAGGATGAAGATATACCGCTTGAGGAAAACAAGGAATTCCGTTCACTTAAGAATCAGCTCATATCCTTTGTCCTGAAGCTTGATACGAGTCAGAATAATTCAAATCAGCGCTTCACTGATAACACGAACAAGGTTATTGTAGGCGATGCTTTAAGTCTATTTGCATACGCTATGAACATCAGTTCTTCAAAAAGAATAGACAGTCTGAACGGTCAGCTTGATATTGAACTGATGAAAAGGCAGATGGAAAAGCGTGAGGCTCTCGGCTTGAAAGGTATGCCTGAAAACACCAAGAAGGAAACTGATGAAGAAGCATCCGAAACTGCTGCCGGAAATGTTGCCGCCGCTATCGGTATCGGTGCTGCCATTATTGATACGGTTGTCCATAAAACGAACGAGGAAAAACCTGTTGAAGAAGAACCGGAAGACAAGGAAATCCATTATTACGATGACGGTACCTTCTCGATAGGTGACTCAAAGACCTTATGGTACATTGACGGCGAAGATGAAAACGGCAATCCGATTATTAAGTATGGCGGTGAGATGGAAGACGAAGATGAAGATGAAGCAGAGGAAGACAGCTTTGGAATGATAATGTGAGATTAAAAAAATTGTCTGGATATTTCAAAACCTTTGTGGTATTTGTTGTGTTGGAGGTGTCAAAATGCAAAGAAAACTACTCACAAACGGAAACGCTTTTCAAAGAACTGATAAGCGGTGGTGCGGTGTAGTCTGGTATATGGACGAAGACGGAGAAAGGAAAAGAAAATCTTTCTCAGGCACTACCAAAGCTGAAGTCAATAACAAAATGAAGGACTATATTGCCACATTCAATGATGAGGTTAACGATTCCGTAATTGCAACCAAAAAGCTGTCTGAGGCTCTCGGCGAATGGCTCAGGGTGTTCAAATTTGCATCGGTGAGCAGAATAACATATGACAGATGCGAGCAGATATTAAAGAATCAGATAAATCCTTCGCTCGGTGAAAAGGTTATTGAAAACATAACATCTGCGGATTTGAAAAAGACAATTCTGACTCTGACCGATAAAGGCTACTCCTATTCTACGGTAAAGCAGACATACAATTTGCTCAATGAATTCTTCAGGTATCTTGAGCTTGAGGATTACTTGGTTAAGAATCCTATGCGACATGTTCAGTTGGCGAAAAAATCAGTTTTCTACGCCTCGCAGGGTAAGGAATTAAAGCCAACATGCGAAACGGTAACCGTATTTACTCCCGAGGAAATAGAAACATTCAAAAAAGAAGCCTTTAGCACATACAAAAACGGTAAGCGCAAGCACGAACTACCCGAGGTATTTATCCTTATGCTTAATACGGGATTGAGAACGGGTGAAATGCTCGGCATCCGTAACTGTGACATTGACCTTAAAAACAAGGTGCTTCATGTTCAGCAAGCCGTAAAGGAACAGTACAAGCGTGAAGGTACGGAGAAAAGCGGCGGCAGAGAAATGATAATTGGTACTCCGAAATCAAAGACAAGTATCCGTTCAGTACCGCTTAATGAAACCGCAATGAAAATGATTGAGGAAATACGCAAAGAACGGTATTTCGGTGAGGATGCTCCTCTCGTAGCAGAGGCAGACGGAAACTATACAACGCCTAACAGCCTGAGAAAAAGATTCTATCGTATACTTGAATTAGCCGATATTGAACATAAAGGCTTACATTCCCTTCGACACACCTTTGCAACCACGCTTATAAACGGTGTAAAACAACCGGACGGAACGATAAAATCGCTAACGCCAAAACAAGTGGCTGATATTCTCGGACACACGACCTCAGAGATAACGGAAATATATTATGTCAAAAAGGACACATCCCGACTTGCAGGTATGACTGACGGGTTTGAGATGTAAAAAAAGGGCAAGGAGTGAAAAATCATTCCTTGCTTTAAATATTTCTCTGGACTTTTGGGGAGTTATATGGTATTTGTTTGTGTTGTGAAGGAGGTATCGCAAATGAGTATTATAGACGAGCTGTGGTACGGGAACATTGTTCCTAATGAGGAAATAAGGTTCAAAGGCGACCATGAGTACGATTTCGCCCTTAATCAACTTGGTGAATCGCAGGAAAAACTGATGGAATCACTGAATGAAGAACAAAAGGCTCTGTGTGAGGAATACATAAAAAGGAACGACGCACTGTCTTGTTTCCTTGAAAGAGCCGCATTCAGAAAAGGCTTCTGCCTCGGAATAAAGATAATGGAAGAAGTTCCCGAAGAGTAAAAAACAACGAAAGGCTGAAAACAGTCTTTCGATTTTTGACTCGGTTACGGTGTATGATTTATTATACTACCCCCTATATAAAAAACCGCATACAAACAATATATAAACCCTTTCGAAATTTTTATTGCCGTTTTGATATAACCAAAATTATTGTGATAAGCACCTAAAAGAATGGTAGGGATTGATTATGAACAAATTAAAAGCCTTTTAACCGATTGATGCTTTTTTGATGATGTAGCGTTCGGAATCGTTGGAATTGTGACAACAATTTACACTCTTTTTTGCATTTGTGATGCTTACAAAAAGCAGAGAAAATACAAAAAATTACAAAACAAAAAACCGCCTAAATCCCGATGTTTCAAGAGGCTAAAGCGGTTTGTGTTTGTTTGAGGGGATAGCGGTCTTGAGGTCAAACTTGATAGTTTGGAGACCGCTGCTCTACCAACTGAGCTATACCCCTATATTTGAGCGCCGAAAACGCATCAAGGCGTTTTTAGCGCTCTTTTGGTGGACCATCAGGGACTCGAACCCCGGACCGACCGGTTATGAGCCGGTTGCTCTAACCAACTGAGCTAATGGTCCGAATTGCCCTTGTTTAAGGTGCTTGAATATTATATAGGTTTGAGTGGATTATGTCAAGAGTTTTCAAATAAAAATCTCCCCGTTCTTTTTCGGAACGGGGAGGAAATTTTTTGTTTAAGCGTTTGTGCAAACTCCGTATTTATTAAATTTGTATGTTTTGTTTCCTATTTTAAGCGATGTGTTTGCAACCATAACGCCGTTCGAGTAGAAATAGTATTTATACGCCACGCCCTTTGAATTCTTAATCGACTGCCAGCCTGTGCGCATAATTCCGTTGGCTCCGAAATAGAATCTGTAGGTGTTGCCCTTTGAATTTGTGATATCCTGCCAGCCGGTTCTCATAACGCCGTTGCCACCAAGATAATATCTGTAGGTCTTGCCGTTTGATGCCTTTATATTCTGCCAGCCGGAAAGTCTCTGGCCGTATTTGTCAAAATAGTATTTATAGGCAACGCCCTTGGAGTTTTTAATGCTTGCCCAGCCTCCATAGCTGACGCCCTTGGCGTTGAAATAGAAATACTTGCTGTTTATAACAACCCAGCCTGCCTTGTTGAGAGAGGTGGTTTTGCCGTTATTCTTAAGTCCGTCGGGCTTATTGCAGCGAGTGGCATTATTTCCTATCTGAACGGTTGAGGAGCTGTTATTGAGCCTGATGCCGTAGTCGGTTGAATTGAAAACTGCGTTGCCGTAGACCTTTTTGATAATACTCTTTGTCGAAGAGGTTGTCTTAATGCCGCTGTTGGTGCACTTGTTTATGTAGTTGCCCGTGACATTGGTTACGGTAGAATCCGAAACATAAATTCCGCAGTCCTTTGCAGTGTTTATTACGTTGTTCGAAACGGTTGTAACCGTGCTCTTACCGATTCTTACGGCATTTGCAGTGCTGTTGGTAATTTTGTTTGTTGAAATATAAGTGACCTTACTTGAGTTCATAGCCGCAATTGAATCGCCCTTGCAGCCCGAAATCGTGTTGCTGTTAAGTTTGCTGACGGTTGAACCCGAAGCGCAGATGCCTATGCCGCCTGCCGTATTGACAGTATTGCTTATGAGATTTGTAACAGTGGAATTTCCGATTGTTATTGCATTGGCAGTTGATGAAGAAACCGTATTGCCGGAAACTGTTGTAACCGTGCTGTTGTTATAAACAAGAATTGCGTCGCCCGTGCTTGTTGAAATCTTGTTGTTCGAAACGTATGTAGCGTTGCCTGAATTTACAAGAATTGAATTAGCCTTGCACTTTGCAATTGAGTTGCTGTTAATTTTACCGACAGTTGAGAGCGTTGCGTTTATACCGTTTTTACCTGCCGTGTTAATTGTGTTGCTTGTAACATTGGTAACGGTGCTGTTGGCAATTCTTATTGCGTCGTTTCCGCTGTTTGTGATTTTGTTGCTTGAAACGTAATCAGCCTTACTTGAATTGATAACCGCAATTGAATCAACCTTACATTTGTTCAGGGTGTTAGCGGTTATTTTTCCGACAGTTGAAGCCGTGATATATATTCCGTCTGCATTTGACGAGGTGATAACGTTACTGGAAATCGCCGTAACATTTGCGTTTGAGCTTGCCTGAATTGCGTGGGCGTTTGATGTAATCTTATTGCCCGAAACCGTGCCGACAGTCGCTGTTGCGAGGTGCAGTCCGTACGCAGTGTCCGCAACGCCGGAGGTGGTAATTGTGTTGCCTTTAATTAAATCAACCTTTGTGTTGGTTGAATATGTGTTTGAATTAGTTGAAAATGTAACCGCTTTTTCATTTGAAGCGCTGATGTTATTGACTGAAAATTCTGCAATATGTGATGAGGCATAAGCGCAGACCGTGGGAACATCTCCGACAGTTGTGAAGGAGTTGTTAAGCACCTTGCATTCGCTGAGGAAAATGTTGTCTCTTGTGCCGCCGCTTTCGGGAACATAGCTCGCACTTGCAACGGTTAAATAAAGGCTTGCGTATTCGAGAACAATATCATTATTACTTACGGTTATATTCTTTCCGCCGCTTATTTGAATTCCGCCGCCGAGGGGATTCCCGTTCGCATCGATACCTGCGTAATTACCGCGTATTTCATTATTATCAATAACGCTGTTTGTGAAGTTATATGCCCATATTGCAGGCTGATAGGATTTAAGGGTGTTGTTGAAATAACAATTCTTTATGGTTACATTGTCCGTGTATTTTCCCTTAACACCCTTGTGATTCCCTATGGCTGACGGGAAATTGTAAAAATTACAGCCTTCGATTGTGACGTTGCGGCAGGGAGTGTTATCGGCACCCGAAGTGTCTGCGCCGCAGTAAACACCGTTCCATTCCTGGCCACCTGTTTGCTTGCTTGCGCAAATATCAAGCTGAAGTGCCTCAACGGCGTCCGTCAAATTTGAATTAAGAAATCCGTCAAACGTACAGTTTTTGACGGTAACGTTCTGACATCCGGTGAATTCAACAAGGTGACCGCCCTTACCGTTTTTAACAGTGATATTATAGAGCGTTATGCCTGAGGCGTGACCGAAATTCATGACATTTGCGCTTGATGTCGGGTCTCCGCCGATGCCGTCAATAACACCGTTTTTTATTGTTATGTTTCCGGAAAGGCTGTAACCGCTTCCGTCGGATGTCTGACCTCTTTCGTCACTGCACTGGAAAACGTTTCCCATTTTACCGCTTCTTGTGAGAGTTGCGTAGTTGAGGTCAATAACGGTGTTGGGACGGATTTTCAATGCCGCGGCGGTTTCACTTTTACCGATATAGTAATTGCCGCTTGCAGAAAGCTGTACAGTAACTGTTGCTCCGTTATTTGAGAGGCTTTGTTCAGATGCCTGAGTGAGTGCGTTATCAAGTGTGAACCAGTTGTTTTCAGCTTGACTTTCGTCATTGGGGACAAGCTCGACAATAATCGGTTCAACGTCTGTGGCTGCCGAAGAGCTGATAAACAAAACAGAGAACAAGCTCAGAACAAATACAAGAATAACCGATAAGGTTATAATTCTCTTTATATTTCCTTTCATAGTTTGACCTCCTTAATTAAAGTCTTTAATACCATTATAAATAAAAAAATATGTTTCGTCAACTTTATTTAATAAGCAAAAAATCCCAATTGCCTTTACAACCGGGATTTTTATTATTATCTGTCGTTAATGCTTTTGTATTCGCGCCTTGGCTGAACCGCCATATACGCAGGACGGATAATCTTTCCAGCGTTGATGAGCTCCTCCATTCTGTGAGCCGACCAGCCGCTGATTCTCGCAATTGCAAAAATCGGGGTGTAAAGCTCGTGAGGCAGACGAAGCATTTCATAAACAAAACCGCTGTAAAAGTCGATATTTGCGCTGACGCCCTTATACATTTTGCGTTCATTTGAAATAATTTCTGGCGCAAGGCGTTCAACGAGCGAATACAGGGCAAATTCGTTCGTAAGGCCCTTTTCTTCGGAAAGAGATTTGACATATGAGCGGAAAATGTTTGCCCTCGGGTCGGATACGGAATAGATAGCGTGACCTATACCGTAGATAAGCCCTGCCTTGTCAAACGCTTCCTTATGAAGAATTTTAAGAAGATAAGCCGAAAGCTCCTCTTCGTCAGTCCAGTCCTTAACATTTTTCTTTATATCCTCAAACATGTGGCAGACCTTGATGTTTGCTCCGCCGTGCTTGGGACCCTTGAGCGAGCCGAGAGCCGCGGCAATTGCGGAGTAAGTGTCGGTGCCGGACGAAGAAACAACGTGAGTGGTAAAGGTTGAGTTGTTACCGCCGCCGTGCTCTGCGTGAAGCACTAATGCAAGGTCAAGTATCTTTGCCTCAAGAGGGGTAAAGGACGAGTCAATTCTTAACATATGAAGAATATTTTCAGCCGTTGAAAGCTCTTTTTCCGGCTCGTGGATAAAAAAGCTTGAGGAGTCCTTGATGTAGTAGTTATACGAAAGATAGCCGTAAACCGAAAGCAACGGGAAGGTTGCAATAAGCTGAAGACACTGGCGAAGCACATTTGGAATACTCGTGTCATTGGGGTTATTGTCATACGAGTACATTGTCAGAACGCTTCTTGCAAGCGAGTTCATCATATCCGTTGACGGCGCTTTCATAATGATATCCCTGATAAAGGAATTGGGGAGTGAACGGTAGGAATTAAGAACATCCTTGAATTCGTCAAGCTCCTCTTCAGTCGGCAGTACGCCGAAAAGCAGAAGATAAGTAATTTCTTCAAAGCCGAAACGGTTGTCCTTTACAAAGCCGTTGACCAAATCTTCAATATTATATCCTCTGTAATAAAGCTCACCCTTGCAGGGAACCTCTTCACCGTTAATCAGCTTTTTGCTGTTTATTTCCGATATTTCGGTAAGACCTGTCAGAACGCCCTTTCCGTTTAAGTCGCGCAGACCTCTGTTGACCTTGTTTTCAACATAGAGCTTCGGGTTTATCTTACAGTCGCTCATACACATTTTGGAGTACTTTTTAATTTCGGGAGTAATTGCCGAATAATCCTTTTTATTACTCATCATACAGCCTCCTTTTTTTTAATGGACTGATATAATACCATAATTGAAAATATATTTCAATGAATAATTTGTAATCTTTATTTTAACTTTATTTTTATAATGGAATTTTGATTATCATTTTTGAAAAAGTATAAATTATTCCTCTATTGAAAAGACGGGGTATGTTTGTTATTATATAATTATAACACAGCAAAAGAGGCGGAAAATGACGGATTTATGGCAGAAACTGAAAAAAGAAAAGGGACCTGTTTACCTTTACGGAATGGGTAACGGCGCGGATAAAATCCTTGACGAGTGTATTCGCCTGGGAATTGAAATAAGCGGAGTTTTTGCTTCCGACGGATTTGTCCGTAATCAGGTTTTCAGGGGCTTTAAGGTTGAAAGCTATTCCGCCGTAAGGGAAAAGTCACCCGATATGACGGCGCTTTTGTGCTTCGGCTCGGCTCTTGAGGAGGTTATTTCTTCAATAAAGCAAAAGTCGGATGAAATAAGGCTTTATGCTCCGAGCGTGCCAGTTTACGGAGATGAAATTTTCAATTCCGAATTCTTTGAAAAAAATGAAGAAAAAATACGTCTTGCCCGTTCGCTTTTTGCGGACGAAAGGTCAAAAGAGGTATTTGATAAAATAATCGAATACAGATTAAGCGGAGATATAAAATATCTTTTTGAAGCTGAGTCGGACAGAAATGAGAATTATAAGCTGCTCGAATTAAAGAACGAAATCTTTTTTGACCTCGGCGCGTACAGAGGGGATACGGTTCTTGAGGTTGAAGAGCATTGTAATCTTGAAAAAATATATGCGCTCGAGCCTGACAAAAAGAGCTTTGAAAAGCTGAAGGCAAACACCGCCCATATTAAAAATGTTAATTATTTTAACTGCGCTGTCGGCGAAAGAGATGAAACGGTCTTCTTTAAAAAGAGCAGGGGAAGAGGCTCCTCGGTAGGAAAAACGGGCGAAGAAATCGAGTCAAGAAGCGTTGATTCAATTCTTCAAAACGAAAAAGTGACGTTTATGAAGCTTGACGTTGAGGGAAACGAAAGGAAAGCCCTGCTCGGCGCGAAAAGCACGATTAAAAATTATCTGCCGAAGCTGAAAATCGCGGCTTATCACAGAAGCGAGGATATTTTTGCGCTTGTTCTTCTGATAAATGAAATAACGGACAAATACCGAATTTATTTAAGGCATGAGCCGTCGCTTCCCGACTGGGATACGGACATTTTTGCCATACCGAAGGAGTGAAAATATGTTAAAAAAATCACTTGTAGTTAAAACCGACGCAAAGGCTGACGAAAACCAGATTTTTACAGGCTACGGGGTAAGAATTACCTTGCTTTCGTCGAAGCTTATAAGAGTTGAGCAGGCTGACCTGACAACGGACCTTGCCTCCTTTACCGTGTTTAACAGACGATTTGACGCAGGGAAAATGAATGTTACAAAAGTTAACGGTGAGGTTGTAGTTGAAACCGAGGACAGAATTTTCCTGATTAAACAGTTCAAGCCCTACAGCGTTGTCTTCAAGGACACCGGCAAAACCGAAATATTTTCAAGACAGAAAAATCTTAAGGGCACGCGCCGCACTCTTGACGCAACCTTCGGCCCCGTTAAGCTTGACGACGGACTGATTACTCAAGGCGGCGCATACCTTCTTGACGACAGTAAATCCGTTTTACTTGACGAAACGGGACATTTTACTCGCAGGAAGAAAAATTCAACCGATTACTACGCGTTTGCGTACGGTAAAAATTACCGTGATACTATAAGGGCGTTTTATAAAATCAGTTCGCCCGTTCCTCTTGTCCCGAGGTTTGCTTTGGGCGTGTGGTGGAGCCGTTACCACGCCTATACCCAGCAAGAGTATCTCGGCCTTATGGACAAATTTAAAAGCGAAAACGTGCCCATAACCGTTGCGACTGTTGATATGGACTGGCATTGGGTAAAGGGAATTGAAGAAAAATTCGGCGTTAAATACGGCGGCTGGACAGGGTATTCCTGGAACACGGAGCTTTTCCCCGATTACAGGCAGTTTTTAAAGGAGCTGAAGGATAAAAATCTTCATATTACACTTAATCTTCACCCTGCAGACGGCGTTTACCCGTTTGAGGATATGTATGAGGATATGGCAAAGGCTGTCGGCGTAAACCCCGACTCAAAGGAAAAAATTGATTTTAAATGCTCGAGCGATGAATTCTGGAACGCGTACTTTGACGTTCTTCATAAGCCTTACGAAAATGAAGGCGTCGATTTCTGGTGGATAGACTGGCAGCAGGGTAAAAAGAGCGATGTCGAAGGGCTTGACCCGTTGAATGCACTTAACCATTACCATTTTCTTGACAACGCCGAGGACGGAAGAATGCCGCTTATTCTCTCGCGTTATGCAGGGCTTGGTTCTCACAGGTATCCCTTGGGCTTTTCGGGTGATACGGCGATAAATCATAAGGTCTTTGACTTTCAGCCGTATTTTACCGTAAATGCTGCAAATGCGGCTTATTCGTGGTGGAGTCACGATATAGGCGGTCATCATTTCGGATACCGTGATGACGAATTATATCTTCGCTGGCTCCAGTTCGGCGTGCTTTCGCCCATTATGAGGCTTCACTCGACTGCAATTGAGCTTCTCGGCAAGGAGCCTTGGAAATATCGCGCGGATGTGTGCGAAAATGCCGAAAGGTGGCTTCGTTTCAGGCACGCTCTCATACCCTATATTTTTACCATGGATTACCGCACTCACACCACGGGCGAGGCGCTTTGCGAGCCGATGTACTATTCGTATCCCGAAAATGAGAATGCCTATAATTATAAAAACGAGTATATGTTCGGAACCGAGCTTCTTGTCTGTCCGATTACCGAAAGGGAGCATAAGAGTATAAATATGGGCTCTGTCGAAGCGTGGATTCCGAAGGGCAGATGGGTAGATATTTTTACGGGACAGACCTATGAGGGCGAAAGAAAAATTACTCTTTTCAGGGATTTAAATACTATTCCCGTGCTTGCCGGGGAGGGCGCGATTATACCTCTGTCGGCGGATAAGGGAAACGGCGTAGATAATCCGAAAAGCTTTGAAATATGGGCGTTTTCGGGCGACGGTGAATTTACGCTTTACGAGGATAACTCAAAGGTCGATTATGAAAAACACAATGCGAAAACGCGCTTTGAAATGAAATATGAAAACGGTTGTGTTTCGTTTACGGTTAATGCCGCCGAGGGTGATTTAACGGTTCTTCCCGAAAAGCGAAATTATTTAATTAAGTTTAAGGATTTGGTGAATTCGGACGGCGGCGAAGTAACGCTTGAATTTACGGATTTGCCCGTAGATTCTTCACTTACTCTTACAAAAGAAAATGTTAGGAGAAAAGAGAAAAACGAGCCGAGGGACGAGGTTATCTGGGCTTTTTCAAGGCTTCAGGGCGGAACAATAAGAAAGAATGTAAGGTATCTTCCCTTTAAAAATCTTACAAAGTCCGATGAAATCCGTGAAAAACTGAAAAAAGCCCCGATTCCGAAGGAATTGAAGCTTCTTATTGAAGAAAGAATATAAAAAACGGTGCAGCTCACAATGAACTGCACCGTAATTTTTATTTATATTTTTCTTATTATTTCTTCCATTTGAGGCATTTTGCTTTCCATGTCCTCAACGAGCTTTAACTGGGCTTTTGTTCTGAATAAATTGTGGTCGGGATAGTCGGTTTTGAAGTATTCGTCGCCGTTTAAATAATCCTCAAGAAAGCGTATTGCAAGCTCAAGAGTAAGTATTTTTGAAGAAACGGCGAGAAGCTCTTTTTCCTTTTCGGTAAGTGAACTGCCGGCGGTTTCAAGATAACCTCTTGCGTACGCTTCAAAAAGCTTAAGGTCTATTGACACGAGCGATAAATCGTGTTCGTCCTCCTTGGCTGTTGAAGCTCCGTAGCGTATACAGTCGCCGAAATCGTAAAGCGAAAGACCGGGCATAACCGTATCAAGGTCAATTACGCAGATTCCCTTTCCCGTCTTTTTGTCAAAAAGCACGTTGTTAAGCTTTGTGTCGTTATGGGTAACGCGTACGGGCAATTCGTTTTTCTTAATCAGGTCCGTAAAAAGGTGTGTGTCATCTTTTCTTTTGCGGATAAACTCTATTTCCTTTTCAACCTTTTTCACCCTGCCCGCTCTGTCATTTTTTATTGCGTTTTCAAGGTTTTCGTATCTTTTTTCGGTGTTGTGGAAGTCAGGGATTGTATCATAAAGCGTTTCAATAGGATAGTCAGAAAGAAGCGACTGAAAACAGCCGAAGGTTCTACCTGCCTCGTAAAAAATTTCGGGACTGTCAATGCTGTTTAGCGCGTACGCGTCATCGACAAAAACGTAACAGCGCCAGCAGTCGCCGTTTTCGGCTCTGTAATAGTTCTTTTTGTCCCTTGTCTTAATAAAGGTGAGGGTTTCCCTTGTCTCGTCTCCGCCGTTTTTACGGATTTTTTCTCTTAAAAACTCCGTTACGCAAACAATGTTCTGCATAAGCTCATCCGGGTTTTTAAAAACAAAGGTGTTTATTTTCTGGAGAAGGTACTTTTTGATTTCTTCTCCGTTTTCGACAGTGACCTTATAGGTGCTGTTGATATGTCCGTCCGTAATTGCCGTAAAGCTAACCTTTTCACCCGTTATGTCAAACGAATTGATTATCGCCTTTAAGTTACCGTTCATAATTTTCTTCCTCTCATTTTCAACAAAATTTATTATAATTTTTTTACATTCAATAGTCAATAATAAATCAAAATTGTCTTTACATATAAGAGTAAATATTATAAAATATAGGAAATATGGAATTTTATGTTTGGAGGAAATAAAATGGTTGCTCCCATTTACAAAAGAATTTTATTAAAGCTCAGCGGCGAGGTGCTTGCCGGTGAGGAGAAAAAAGGAATTGACTTTGACACGGTTGAAAACATTTGCTCGGCTGTAAAGCAGGTTACCGAGCTTGGCGTTCAGGTGGGCATTGTTGTCGGCGGCGGAAATTTCTGGAGGGGAAGAAGCTCCGGGAAAATGGACAGGACGAGGGCGGACCATATGGGTATGCTCGCGACCGTTATGAACTCGCTTGCTCTTTGCGATTCGCTTGAGCAGATGGGCGTTCCCGTAAGAGTTCAGACTGCTATTGAAATGCGTCAGATAGCCGAGCCTTATATCAGAAATAAGGCAACGCGCCACTTTGAAAAGGGCAGGGTTGTAATCTTCGGCTGCGGAACGGGTAACCCGTTCTTTACTACCGATACCGCTGCGGCTCTTCGCGCCGCGGAAATTGACGCGGATATAATCTTTAAGGCAACAAACGTTGACGGCGTTTACGATAAGGATCCCAATAAGTTCAGCGACGCGGTAAAATACGACGAGCTTTCCCATAACGAGGTTCTTTCAAAGGGCCTTGCGGTTATGGACAGCACCGCCGCTTCGCTTTGCAGGGATAACGGAATAGCAATTCTTGTATTTAATCTTAATAATCCGCAAAATATCGTTGATGCCGTTTGCGGTAAAAAAATCGGCACAGTTGTTAAATAAAAGGTAAATATTCAGGAGGATAATTATGCAGACAGTATTTAATTTTGCAGAAGAAAAAATGCAGAAAACGGTTGACGCTCTTAACCACGAATATGCTTCAATGAGAGCAGGCAGGGCAACTGCTTCCGTGCTTGATAAAATTCTTGTTGACTATTACGGAGTTCCCACGCCCATAAACCAGATGGCGGCGGTATCCGTTGCAGAGGCAAGAATTCTTACCATCCAGCCTTGGGACGCAAGTACTCTTAACCCGATTATGAAGGCTATTCAGTCGTCGGATCTCGGCATTAACCCGATGAATGACGGAAGAGTTATCCGTCTTACCTTCCCGCCCCTTACCGAGGAGAGAAGAGTTTTGCTCACAAAGGACGTTGCAAAGTACGGCGAGGAAGCAAAGGTTTCCGTTAGAAACGTAAGACGCGACGCAATTGACAAGCTTGAAAAGATGAAAAAGGACTCCGAAATCACCGAGGACGACCTTAAGGAAGGCAAGGAAAAAATCCAGAAGATTACGGATAAGTTCACAAAGCTCATTGACGAGTCAAGTGAAGAAAAGAAAAAGGAAATAATGGAAATCTGACATTATGGACGATAACAGCTTACCTAAATTTGACGTTCTGCCGCAGCACGTCGGCTTTATTATGGACGGTAACGGCAGATGGGCGCAGCAGAGAGGTCTGCCGCGCTATAAGGGACATATTGAGGGCGCAAAAACCTTCAGGGTAATAGGCGAGTACGCCGCGGACATAGGCATAAAGTGTATGACATTTTATGCCTTTTCTACGGAAAACTGGCGCAGACCCAAGGAAGAGGTAAACGCCATTATGAACCTTTTCAGGGAATACCTTAAAGAGGCGGACGAACGCAAGGCGGAAAACGAGGAAAAGGGTATTCATATGACCTTCCTGGGCGACAGGAGTAATCTTCCGATGGATATGAAGATGCTGATGAATAAAATTGAGCGCGTCAGCGGAAAACAGCATAAGGTCATTGTCAATATCGCCATTAACTACGGCAGCCGCGAGGAGATTACACATTCGGCAAGGGAAATTGCAAAAAAGGTTAAATCCGGCGTTCTTTCTCCGGACGATATCACCGAGGAGACGGTCACAAACCACCTTTATACAGCCGGTCAGCCCGACCTTGACCTGATAATACGGCCCAGCGGCGAGCACAGACTGTCAAACTTTATGCTCTGGCAGGCGGCTTACGCCGAGTTCTGGTCGTCAAACGTGCTTTGGCCGGATTTCTCGAAAGAGGATCTGAACGAAGCCTTAAGAGAATTCGAAAAAAGAAACCGTCGTTTCGGCGGCGTGTGAGGTTATTTTATGTTAAAGAGAACAGTTTTCGGAATACTTGCAGCCATTTTCGGCATAACAATTGTCGTATTTTGCTACACTCCGGCAATGGTAATTACCGTTGCCGCGCTTTCAGCGACGGCGTGCTTTGAGCTGAATAAATGTATCGGACTTAAAAATAAGCCGATGTATTATATAAGCGTGTGCGTTGCGGCGCTCATCCCCGTTTACTATGAGTACGCAAAGGAATTAAACAGCCTGCTGAACATTAGGTTTTCAACCGTAGGCTTCCTTGTGTTTTACATAATCCTTCTTATGGGACTTATGCTCGCAAAATATGAGCAGACAAAGTTTGAGGAGGTTACAAGCGTAATCCTCTCGTCGGTTATTGTTCCGTACGCTTTTTCGTGTCTTTTTAATTTAAGGGATATGTATATTACATACAGCGACGTTTACGATAAGCATTACGGAAGATTTTTCATTCTGTTTGCTCTTCTTGCGGCGTGGCTTACGGATACCTTCGCTTACTTTACGGGCAGTCTTTTCGGCAAGCACAAAATGTGTCCGAATATCAGTCCGAAAAAGACGGTTGAGGGCGCTATCGGCGGAATTATCGGCGGCGTGCTCAGCTGCGTAATCCTTTTTGCGGTGTATGACAATTTCTTCTTTGAAAAGCACAGCATGAACTATTTAGAGGTGATTATCATTTCACTTCTTCTTGCGCTTATAAGCATGGTAGGTGACCTTTCCGCGTCAGTCATCAAGCGTAATTTTGACGTAAAGGATTTCGGAAACGTTGTTCCCGGTCACGGCGGAGTTATGGACAGATTTGACTCGGGACTTTTTGTAATTGCGGCTCTTAACGCTATCATAGTTATATACAGGGGCATTTTATCATGACAAAGGTGCTTTCGGTTTTAGGCTCTACGGGTTCAATTGGCACCCAGAGCCTTGACGTCGCAAGGAAAAGGGGCTATCGCGTCAGCGCTCTTGCGGCGTATTCAAACGCGGAGTTAATTGAAAAGCAGGCGCGCGAATTTAAGCCCGAAACGGTTGCGCTTGTTGATGAAAAAGCAGCGGCAGACCTGAAAACCCGTCTTGCGGACACCGATATAAAGGTGCGCGCAGGGCTTGAGGGCGTTTGCGAATGCGCAAGCGAAAAAAACTGCGACACGGTTCTCAATTCCGTTGTCGGTATGGCAGGACTTAAGCCTACTCTTGCGGCAATTGAGGCGAAAAAGAAAATTGCGCTTGCAAATAAGGAAACGCTTGTTGCAGGCGGAAAGCTTGTGTATGAAAAGGCTGATGAATACGGCGTTGAAATTTTACCCGTTGACAGCGAGCATTCGGCGATTTTTCAGTGTCTTCAGGGCTGTTACGATAAAAAGCAGTTAAAAAAACTTATTCTTACCGCGTCGGGCGGTCCGTTTTTCGGGAAAACTATTGAAGAATTAAAAAATGTTACGGTTGAAAATGCCCTAAAGCATCCTAATTGGTCAATGGGTGCAAAAATAACCATTGACTCTGCTACAATGATGAATAAGGGGCTTGAACTTATTGAAGCGGTATGGCTTTTTAAGATGAAGCCCGAGGATATTGACATCGTTGTTCACAGAGAGAGTATTGTCCATTCTCTTATTGAATTTGACGACAATTCCGTGCTCGCGCAGCTCGGACTTCCCGATATGAGAATTCCCATTCAGTACGCCCTGACGTATCCCGACCGATTTGAGTCGCCCGTAGGCGAGCTTGACCTTGCGAAATGCGGCTCACTTACGTTTTTTGAGCCTGATTATGACACCTTTAAGTGCATAAATCTCTGCCGAAAGGCAATAAGTCTCGGCGGACTGTACCCTGCGGCGGTCAATTCCGCAAATGAACAGGCTAATAAAATGTTCCGTGAGGGAAAAATAGGCTTCCTTGACATTTACGAAAGAAGCGCTTCGGTGCTTGAAAAAATACCGGTTTACGACTCGTACACTTATGAGGACGTAATGGAAATTGACGCTCTTGCAAGAGAACTTGTTGAAAATTATTGATTAGTAGGTGATTTGTATTTTAGCGGCTGTCAGCCTTGCGGCAATATGGGGTAAGACGTGGAAGATTTTACTTGCAATTCTGTTTTTCGGCATTATTGTAATGATTCACGAATGCGGTCATTTTGCCACCGCAAAGCTTTTTAAGGTTAAGGTAAACGAATTTGCAATAGGTATGGGACCTGCCCTTTTCAAAAAGAAAAAGGGTGAAACTCTTTATGCGTTAAGGCTTTTCCCCATCGGCGGCTTTGTCAGTATGGAGGGCGAGGACGAGGAGAGCGAGGACGAAAGAGCTTTTAATAAACAAAAGGTCTGGAAAAGAATCATAATTGTTGCCGCAGGCGCAATTATGAATATAATTCTGGGTCTTGTTATTGTTGCGGTTATGCTTTCAACAAGCGGAGACCTTATCGGCACAAATACAATTCATTCCTTTACCGAAAACGCCGTCAGCGAGCAGAACGGGCTTAAGGTAGGGGACAAATTTCTTAAAATTGACGGACACCGTCTTTATTCGGATATGGACCTTATGTTCCTTCTCAGCCGTAGCGAGGACGGCAAGTACGACCTCGTCGTTGAGCGCGACGGAGAAAAGGTTGAATTGGACGGATTACAGTTTGAAACCCACGAGGTTGAGGGAGTAACGGTTATCACCTATGATTTTGTAATTGTCGGAGAAGAGCCTAATTTTTTAAATATTCTTAAAAATACCTTTACCCAGTCCGCGTCGATAGTGCGCCTTGTAAGACTGTCGCTTTTCGATTTGATTACGGGAAGATACGGACTTTCGGATTTGTCGGGACCGGTTGGCACAATAAATATAATAGTTGACGCAACGGAGGAAGCCACAACCGGCGGAGACTGGTATACGGTTCTTCTGATGATGGCGCTAATAACCATAAATATCGGCGTTTTCAACCTGCTTCCGCTTCCTGCGCTTGACGGCGGACGGCTTCTGTTTATGTTTATTGAGCTTATACGCCGTAAGCCCGTAAAGCCGAAGTACGAGGGCATTATTCACGGCGTCGGACTTGCGTTGCTTCTTGTGCTGATGGTTGTGGTTACGTTCAGCGATATTATGAAACTGGTGAAATAGTATGGAAAGAAGAAAAAGCCGCGTCGTTACGGCAGGTAACGTAAAAATCGGCGGTGAAAATAAAATAACGGTTCAGTCAATGCTCAACGTAATCGCTTCCGATATTGAGGGAAACGTCCGTCAGGCAAAGGAGCTTGAAAAGGCAGGCTGTGAAATAGTCCGCCTTACCGTGCCCGATGTTGAAAGCGTAAAAACGCTTGAAGCAGTAAAAAATGCCGTAAGCATTCCCGTTGTGGCGGATATTCATTTTGATTACCGCTGCGCTCTTGAAAGCGTTGCGGCAGGCGCAGATAAAATCCGTATAAATCCCGGAAATATCGGTTCCGAGGATAGGGTTAAGGCCGTTGCCGACGCATGCAGACAAAAGAATATTCCCATAAGAATCGGCGTAAATTCAGGCTCGCTTGAAAAGGATATACTTTATAAATACGGCGGCGTTACGCCAGAGGGTATGGCTCAAAGCGTTTTTAGGCATATAAGGCTTCTTGAAAAATATGACTTTGAGGACATCGTTGTCTCTATTAAATCCTCAAATGTTGAAAATATGGTCAACGCTTACCGCATAGTTGCGTCCGAGTGCGACTATCCGCTTCATCTCGGCGTTACCGAGGCAGGCACGTCAAGAATGGGGCTTATCAAGTCGGCGGCAGGTATAGGAGCGCTTCTTCTTGACGGCATAGGCGATACGATACGCGTTTCAATGACTGCCGACCCCGTTAAGGAAATCGCGGCAGGCAACGATATTTTAAAGGCTGTCGGCATTAAAACCGACTGCCCGTACATAGTTTCCTGCCCTACCTGCGGCAGGACGAAAATTGACCTTATTTCACTTGCGAATGAGGTTGAAGAGAGACTTGCAAACTGTAAAAAACCGATTAAGGTTGCCGTAATGGGCTGTATTGTAAACGGTCCGGGTGAAGCGAAGGAAGCCGATATCGGCGTTGCAGGCGGCGATGGGTGCGGACTTATCTTCAAAAAAGGTGAAATCGTTAAAAAGGTCGACGAAAAGGATATAGTCGACGAATTGATGAAAGAGATAGAGGAATTGTAAATGGCTTCGTTACAGGATTTATTCAGTCCTACGGTCTGTAAGGGCTTCCCTGAAAGCAATAAAATCACTGCAACAACCCTTGACGATGAGGAGAGGGTTGTTGAATTTACGCTTGAAATGGGCGAGTACGCGGATGTTGAGCTTGTTGACAGGGTTGAAAAGAGAATAGCGTCTGCGCTTGATTTGAAAACAAGCAGACTTTTTATAAAATTTGATAAAGAAGTATTTTCTCCTGCGGTTTATAACGATATTTTTGTTCTTACAAAAAGAGCGATTCCCGTTGCAAACGGGTTCTTTGATAACGCCTCGGTCCTTGTCAGCGAAAATGAATTTACCGTAACGCTTAAAAACGGCGGTGAAAAGGTGCTGCTTGACGCTCATTGCGATGAGTTTATTTCTTCGCTTCTGAAAGAACGTTTTTCGCTTGAATATGACGTAAAGCTTAAAAGCGAGTTTTCGGACAAAATGCCCACGCTTGAAGAAATACAGCAGGAAATAGACAAGCAGTCGGCAATTAAGGCGCAACGCGCAATGGAGATACCTGCTCCAAGTGAGAGAAGAGTAGTTGAGGGCTTTCCGATTATTTTTGAATCGCTTCATCCGATTTTCGGCGCGCCGATTCACAAGGACCCGATACATATCAAGGACGTGCATTTCGATTCGGGAAGAGTCATTATCTGGGGCGATATTTTTGACCTTGAGGTAAGAACAACACGAGACGGCAGAAGCAATATTATTACCTTTAATATCACTGACTATACCGATTCGTACACCTGTAAGCTTTTTGACGAAAAGGAGAGGACGCAGATTCTTCTGTCAAAGCTTAAGGACGGGCTTACGGTTATGGTCTGCGGCGACGTAAGGCTTGATAAGTATACAAACGAGTACACGCTCAATATCAGGAATATTTCAACGGTTCAGAAAGTTGAAAAAACGGATGAAGCCGAGGAAAAACGCGTCGAGCTTCACTTACATACAAAAATGTCCGAGCTTGACGCGGTGACAAGCGCTTCGGATTTAGTCAAGCGCGCAATAAAATGGGGTCATAAGGCGATAGCCATCACCGACCACGGCTGCGTTCAGGCGTTTCCCGAGGCTATGACCGCGGCAGGCGATAAGATTAAGGTTATCTACGGCGTTGAAGCATATTTCGTAAATGATGACGGTGTTGAAAATATTGAGGATAAAGAGGTTATGAAAACTCTGCCGAGTTATCATATGATTATTCTTGCAAAAAATCTAACGGGACTTAAGAATATGTATGAGCTTATTTCCTCAAGTAACCTTAAGTATTTCTACCGCCGCCCGAGAATTCCGAAGAGCGAGCTTGTAAAGCGCCGCGAGGGGCTTATTATAGGTTCCGCGTGCGAAGCCGGCGAGCTTTACAGGGCAATTGTTGAGGGCAAAAGCGAGGAAGAAATTGAAAAAATTGCTTCCTTCTACGATTATCTTGAAATTCAGCCTGTCACTAATAACTCGTTTATGATCAGAAGCGACAGGGATATTTATGCCGACATAAACAGCGAAGCGGACCTTCAGAATATCAACCGCCGTATTATCGCTCTGGGCGATAAGCTCGGAAAAATGACCGTTGCCACCTGCGACGTGCATTTTATGGACGAAAAGGACGGAATATTCAGAAAAATTCTTCAGGCAGGTCAGGGATATACCGATTACGAAAACCAGGCAAACTTGTTTTTCAGAACAACTGACGAAATGCTTTCTGAATTCTCATATCTTGGAGAAGATACGGCAAAGGAAATTGTTATAACAAATCCGAATAAAATTGCCGATATGGTTGAGGTTATCCGCCCGTTCCCCGACGGCGTTTTCCAGCCGTCAATTGAGGGCAGTGAGGAGCAGCTGCGTGAAATCTGCTGGAACAAGGCAAAAGAACTTTACGAGAAGGACGGAAAAATACCCGAGTATGTTTCCGACCGACTTTCAAGAGAGCTTAACTCGATTATTGCAAACGGCTTTGCCGTTCTTTACATAATTGCGCAAAAGCTTGTATGGGATTCCGAGGACCACGGCTATCACGTCGGTTCGCGTGGTTCCGTCGGCTCGTCATTTGTCGCGACAATGGCAGGTATTTCCGAGGTAAACCCTCTCGCTCCGCATTATCGCTGTCCGAAATGTAACCACACGGAGTTTTTCCTTAACGGAGAGTACGGAAGCGGCTTTGATATGCCTCCGAAAAACTGCCCCGAATGCGGCGAATCGATGAAACGGGACGGTCACGAAATACCGTTTGAAACCTTTCTCGGCTTCCACGGCGACAAGCAGCCTGATATCGACCTTAATTTCTCGGGTGAATATCAGTGGTTCGCCCACCGCTATACCGAAGAGCTTTTCGGTAAAGACCACGTTTTCAAGGCAGGCACAATTCAGACCGTTGCCGAACAGACGGCTTTCGGCTTTGTTAAAAAATATGCCGAGGAAAGAGGCATTGTATATAATAAAGCCGAAACAGAGCGCCTTAAAAACGGATGTACGGGTATTAAGAGAACCACCTCGCAACACCCGGGCGGAATGGTTGTTGTTCCTAACGAATATGACGTTACGGACTTTACGCCTGTTCAGTATCCTGCGAATGACGAAAGCAAGGGTATGATTACAACCCATTTCGACTTTCGTTCGCTCCACGATACAATTTTAAAGCTTGACCTTCTCGGTCACGATGTTCCGAGTATTTACAAGCACCTTGAGGATCTTACGGGGCTTAATGTAAACGATGTTGATATATGCGACCCCGAGGTAATAAAACTTTGCACAAGCACCGAGCCTTTAGGCGTCACTCCCGAGGACATAGGCTTTGATATAGGCACGCTTTCAATACCCGAAATGGGCACTCCGTTTGTTGCTGAAATGCTCAAAGAGACAAAGCCGCAGAAATTCTCCGACCTTTTACAGATTTCGGGACTTTCTCACGGTACCGACGTGTGGCTCGGCAATGCGCAGGAGTTAATTAAGGACGGCACCTGTACGATTTCTAACGTTATCGGTACGCGTGACAGTATTATGGTTTACCTTATGCATATGGGACTTGACCCGAGCATGGCGTTTAAGATTATGGAATCCGTGCGTAAGGGCAAGGTTGCAAAGGGCGCCGAGAAAGACTGGGATAAGTACAAGGAAGCAATGAGGGAAAACAAGGTTCCCGAATGGTATATTTCTTCCTGCGAAAAGATTAAATATATGTTCCCGAAGGCTCACGCAGCCGCTTACGTTATTGCGGCGCTTCGGCTCGGGTGGTTTAAGATTTATAAACCTCTTGAATACTATGCGGCAATGCTGACCGTTCGAGGCGAGGATATGGACGCGGTAACCGTGCTTCAGGGTAAGGGAGCCATCAAAAGAAATATGGATATGATAAGGCAAAAGGGCAAGGACATTTCAAAAAAGGAAGAGGATCAGTTTACCATTATGCAGATAGCTTCCGAAATGCTTTCGCGCGGCATTGAGCTTTTGCCCGTTGACTTATATAAATCTCACGCAAGAACCTACCGTATTGAGGACGGAAAGCTCAGAATGCCGTTTGTAGCGCTCAGCGGCGTCGGAGAAAATGCCGCGAAGGCTCTTTATGACGCCCAGAATGACGGCGAGGGAGAATTCCTTGCGGTTGACGATATCCAGCGCAGAAGCGGCGCGTCAAGCGCTGTAATAGCGGCATTAAGAGAGGTTGGCGCTTTAAAGGGTATACCTGAGTCAATGCAGATGAATTTATTTGGATTTTAAGGAGTGAAAGTATGGGAGAAAAGATTCTTTACGCTATTCTGATAATTTTAGGAGCGTTTATAATTATTACACTTATCAGAGCGGCGTTTTACAAGTCAAAAAAGAGGGAATTTACTCCTCTTGAAAAGGAAAACGTCGACCTTGACAGGTATATTAAAAACCTTCAGACAGCGATTTCAATTCCCACAATTTCATACGCTACCGAGGAGGAGTATGACTGGAAGCCGTTTGAGGATTTCCACGCCTTTCTTGAAAAGTCATATCCGCTTGTCCATAAAACTCTTAAAAAGGAGAATATCGCTCCTGCAAGTCTTCTCTACACCTGGCAGGGAAAAAGAGACGACCTTGACCCGATAGCCCTGCTCTCCCATCAGGACGTTGTTCCCGATGACGAAAAGCGTAAAAACGAGTGGGAGCACCCTGCGTTTGAGGGCTTTAATGACGGCGAATTTATCTGGGGCAGAGGAGCTCTTGATATGAAAAACCATCTTATCGGCGTTATGGAAAGCGTTGAAACTTTAATTTCCGAAGGCTTTGAACCCGAAAGGACGGTTTATCTTTGCTTTGCTCACGACGAAGAGCCGATGATTCAGGGCGGAAGCGGAGCGGATAAAATTTGCGAAATTCTCCGTCGGAGGGGCGTTCACCTTGACTGTATTCTTGACGAGGGCGGCGCTATTCTCCCCGTTAATGTCAAGGGACTTATTGAAAACAAATTCCTTGCAGGCATTGGCGTTGCCGAAAAGGGTTACGCGGATTACAGAATTTCCATAAACGGCCATTCGGGTCATTCCTCACAGCCGCCCAAGCACACTGCGCTCGGCAAAATGGCAAAGGTCATAAGGAAAATTGAAAATCACCAGTTCAAGGCGCATTTAAGTAAAAATATGTATAAGCTCTTTACCGAAATCGGAAAGAATTCAAAATATCCCGTAAGACTTTTTGCCTGTAATCTCTGGCTTTTAAAGCCGCTTATTACAAAGATTATGACCTTTATTCCCCCTGCGGCATCAATGGTCAGGACTACCACCGCAGTTACAATGGCTGAGGGCAGCCCTGCGGCAAACGTTCTGCCGGGTAAGGCTTTGATAAACGTCAATTTCCGCATTATGCAGGGCGACAGCATTGACGGCGTTAAGAAGCATATTTTAAAATATGTCGGCAAAAGAATTGATGATATCCGGTTTGTAAAGGGTAAGGAGCCGTCATACGTTTCGCCTACCGACTCGCGCTGCTTTGACGCTATAAGAAAAATCTGCGACGGAACAAATCCAGATTATATTGTTGCGCCATACCTTGTAATGGGCGGAACGGACGCCTGTAAATATGAAAGCATTTGCGAAAATATTTATCGCTTTTCACCCTTTGTTGCGGACACGTCACTGCTCCTTCGCACTCATAATACAAACGAGAGAATTCCCGTTTCCTCTCTTGAGGACGGCGTCGTTTTCTTCAAACGTTATATCAGAATGCTCTCGGGCAGTTAATTAAAAGCCTTGAATTGACAAATTATTCATAAACGTTTATAATAAAAATGTTAAAAATAAAACCTGTTCTACAGGGTGAAAAGAAAGAGGTATAATTATGAAAAACTGTGTTAATTGCGGCGCTCAGTTAAATGACGACCAGGCTTTCTGCACAACCTGCGGCGCTCAGCAGCCTGCAGCGGCTCCTGCTCCCGGAGCAGCTCCCGTTTACACTGCTCCCGTTGCTCCTGCATACGATCCTTTTGATCATACCGCAGAGTTCGACGCTCAGGACGTTTCGGATAACAAGTGCTTTGCAATGCTTGTCTACATAATGAGCGTAGTAGGAATTATTATCGCTCTTCTTGCAAGCAAGGATTCTCCCTATGTTAAGTTCCACCTTCGTCAGGCAATAAAGCTTGAGGTTTGCACAATTCTTTCTGCAGTTCTCTGCGTTATTCCTTTCCTTGGTTGGCTTGCTTTCGGCGTATGCAACGCAATTATCTTTGTTCTCAAGATAATTGCTTTCTTCCAGGTATGCGGCGGAAAGGCTAAGGAGCCCGGCATCATCAGAGGTCTTAAGTTCCTCAAATAATCATACTGTATTTCAAATTCTCCCGAGCAATCGGGAGAATTTTTTTACTACAGGGTTTCATCACTTTAAATTATTAAATTTTTTTTACAAAACGGTATTGACAAAATTCTTTAACGGTGATATATTAAGTAAAACAAAAATCAAAGGATTTATTTATGAAAACTAACGTTTTTGCAGCTGAATACTTTTACTTTTACTTTATCAATAAAATTTGATAGAGTCGGTTTTGCTGCAAAACAAGAGAATTTGTTATTTTTACCCCGCAGTGAAATCACTACGGGGATTTTTTTATAGTAAAACGAACAGTGAGAGGTGTAAAAAATGGTAGTAGTAATTAAAAAGGGTACCGACGAACAGCAGCTTTATAATCTTAAGGAATGGTTAAAAAGCTTTGGAGTTGATATTAACGAAAGTAAGGGCGAATACGAAACCGTCCTCGGCCTTATAGGCGATACAAGTCATATTGATACCGACCTTCTTTCCTCGCTTGCGATTATCGACTCGGTTACAAGAATTTCCGAGCCTTTCAAGGCTGCAAACAGAAAATTCCACCCGGACGATACGGTTGTCGACGTAAACGGCATTAAAATCGGCGGCGGAAATTTCCAGTATATTGCAGGTCCGTGCTCGGTTGAAAGTGAAGAACAGATTACCTATATCGCTTCCGAGGTGAAAAAGGCAGGCGCTATGCTTCTTCGCGGCGGCGCATTCAAGCCGAGAACCTCTCCCTATGCTTTTCAGGGTATGCGTGCAGACGGTTTGCGGCTTCTTGAAGAGGCAAAGCAGCAGACGGGTATGCCTATAGTAACCGAAATAATGGATATTTCACACCTCGATTTGTTTGAAAACGTTGACGTTATTCAGGTCGGCGCAAGAAATATGCAGAATTTTGAACTTCTCAAGGAGCTTGGACATACTCATAAGCCCATTCTTTTAAAGAGGGGACTTGCCGCAACAATGCAGGAGCTTCTTATGAGCGCCGAATATATTATGGCAGGCGGAAATAACAAGGTCATTCTCTGCGAAAGGGGTATACGCACCTTCGAAACCTATACGAGGAACACAATGGATATTTCCGCAATTGCGCTTTTGAAGGAAAAGACGCACCTTCCCGTAATCGCTGACCCGAGTCACGCCGCAGGATTTTCAAGGCTTGTTAAACCGCTTGCTCTTGCCGCAACAGCGGCAGGCGCGGACGGAATTATGATTGAGGTTCATAATGACCCTGCCCATGCGCTTTGCGACGGGCCTCAGGCGCTGACTCCCGAACAGTTTAAAGAGGTTGTGGATGACTGCAACGCAATAAGAGATATACTTAATAAATAAGGTGATAAAATGACGGTCGGAATTGTCGGACTCGGTCTTATCGGCGGCTCCTTTGCAAGAGCGATAAAAGAGAATACGGATAATAAGGTGCTCGGTTTTGATATTTCTTCAAAGGCGTTTTATGCCGCGATGCTCTGTGATGCTGTCGACGGGGAATTGAATGAAAATAACATAAGCGAATGCGATATTGTCCTTGTTTCGCTTTATCCCGAAAAGGCGGTTGAATATGTAAAGAACAACGCGGCTCGCTTTAAAAAGGGCGCTTATGTAATAGACTGCTGCGGCGTGAAAAGATACGTCTGTCAACGCCTTTTGCCCGTTGCCGAAAAAAACGGCTTTGTATTCCTGGGCGGTCACCCTATGGCAGGCACTCAAAGCTGGGGCTTTGAGTATTCAAGAAGCTCAATGTTCAAAAACGCTTCAATGATTTTAACCTGCTTTGAAAAGCTGAATATAAAAGAGCTTGACTCACTTAAAAAGTTTTTCCTTTCGCTCGGCTTTTCAAGACTGCAGTTTTCTTCTCCCAACGAGCACGACAGAATTATTGCTCTTACCTCGCAGCTGGCGCATATAGTTTCAAACGCCTATGTAAAAAGCCCGACCGCAAGAAAGAGAATGGGCTTTTCCGCCGGCAGTTACCGCGATATGACAAGAGTTGCGGATTTGAATAACGAAATGTGGACCGAGCTGTTCCTTGAAAACAGCGATTACCTTGCAGAAGAAATTGATACGCTCGCAGAAAACCTGAAGAAATACAGCGAGGCGCTCAAAAATAATGACCGTGACGCGCTCAATAGCCTTTTGCTTGAGGGCAAGCAGAGTAAACGGGAGGACAGATAAATGCGCACAATTACCGTTAACGCTTCAAAAAAATATGACGTAATAATTGCAAGAGGCTTGCTCGACACGCTTGGTGAAAGACTGTCGGGTGATTATTCGGGCTGTAAAATAACTCTTGTAACCGATTCGAAAGTGGATACGCTTTATTCGAAAAAGGTTATTGACAGACTTTCCGACGTCGGATTTCAGACTGAAAAATTTGTCTTTCCCGAGGGGGAACAGAGCAAAAATAAGGACACGCTTTTCGCCTTGCTTGAGTTTATGGCTGAAAAAAGAATGACAAGAAACGATATCCTTCTTTCTCTCGGCGGCGGAGTTGTCGGCGACCTTACGGGCTTTGCGGCGGCTGTTTACCAGAGGGGAATACGCTTTATCCAGCTTCCTACAACTCTTCTTGCCGCTGTTGATTCGTCGGTCGGCGGAAAAACTGCGGTAAATCTTGAAAAAGGAAAAAATCTTGCAGGCGCTTTCTGGCAGCCTGAGGCGGTTTACTGTGACCTTGACACTCTTGACACTCTTGACGATAAGACCTTTGCGGACGGTATGGCGGAGGTCATAAAATACGGCGTTATTGCAGACAGCGAATTGTTTTGTAAGGTTAAGGGCGGAAACGTCAGAAATGATGCAGACCTAATTGAAAGCATAGTCGCCCGCTGTGTTGAAATTAAAAGAGAGATTGTAAATGAGGATGAACGTGAAAACGGCGTGAGAAAATTACTTAATTTCGGTCACACAGTCGGTCACGCAATTGAAAAATGCAGCGATTTCACCGTTTCCCACGGCAGCGCAGTCGCAATGGGAATGGTCGTTGCGGCAAGGGCTTCATATAAAAACGGATTCAGCGACAGCGACCTGACGGATGAAATTATCACCGCGCTGAAAAATAATAATCTTCCGTTTGAATGTCCGTATTCCGCCGAAAAGCTTTCGGCAGCCGCCCTGACGGATAAGAAAATGTCAATGGGAAACGTTGCATTTATTGTTCCCGAAAAAATCGGAAAGTGTAAAATTGAAAAAATCGGTTCGCTTGAACTCATTTCGTTCATAAGCGACGGACTGGAGAAATAAAAATGGATGTCAGTTTAACGCCTGCTCCCGTTTCGGGGCATATCGGTGCAATAGCCTCAAAGTCCTATGCTCACAGGGCTTTGATTTGCGCTGCTTTGGCGGAGTCTGACAGCTTTATTCGGCTTAATTATTCTTCAAAGGATATTGAGGCTACAATTGAATGTCTTACGGCGCTTGGCGCTTCGATTACGCGTGAGGGAGAGGTGACAAGAGTCACTCCTATTAAAAAGGCAACTGACGGCGAGCTTTTCTGTAACGAAAGCGGCTCAACGCTTCGTTTTCTATTACCCGTTGCGGCGGCGAAAAAAAGCAAAAGCGTGTTTATCGCCTCGGGAAAGCTTCCCGAAAGACCGCTCTCACCCTTAAAAGAGGAAATGGAGCGACACGGTATTACGTTTTCGCCCTCGTTTCCGCTTGAAATAAACGGCAGACTTTCGGGCGGTGAATTTGTTTTGCAGGGAGACATTAGCTCGCAGTTTGTTTCGGGCTTGCTGTTTGCCTTGCCGCTTCTTGAAGAAGACAGCGAAATCAAGCTTATCCCACCCGTTGAGTCAAAGCCGTATATTGATATGACGGTCGAGGTTTTAAGGCGTTTCGGAATTGAAATAACCGAGGGAATAAATTCGTATTTTGTAAAGGGAAATCAAAGCTATAAGCCGTGCGATTATACCGTTGAGGGCGACTGGTCAAATGCGACGTATTTTCTGGCTATGGGCGTTAAGGTTTCGGGCCTTGATATAAACTCAACCCAGGGCGACAGGGCGTTTATTGAAATTCTGTCCTCGCTCGGAGCGGAAATTGAAAATAAGGGCGGATTTTTGCACGTTTCGACCGATTCGCTTCACGGCGGAAATATTGACGCGAAGAATATTCCCGACCTTGTTCCGCTTCTTGCGGTTTTGATGTCGACCGCAAAGGGAAAAACGGTTATCAAAAATGCAAAAAGACTTAAATATAAAGAAAGCGACAGGCTCGAATCCACTTATCAGATGCTTTCCCGTCTCGGCGCAGATATTAAAAAGACGGACGACGGCTTTATTATCGAGGGAAAAACGGAGCTTGACGGCGGCGAGGTCGACTCGTTTAATGACCATAGAATTGTGATGTCGGCTGCGGTCGCTTCTCTTAAATGTAAAAAAGAGGTAAAAATAAAAAATGCCTTTGCGGTTGCAAAGTCATATCCGACGTTTTTTGAAGATTTTAATTCGGTTGGAGGTGAAGCGCAGTGTCTATGACCTACGGTCAAAAAGTTAAAATGACGGTTTTCGGCCAGTCACATTCCGAGGAAATCGGTGTGATTATTGAGGGCTTGCCGAAGGGGATTAAAATTGATTTTGACTATGTAAAAAAATACCTTTCGCGCCGCGCTCCCGGTAAAAACGCATATTCGACCCCGAGGAAGGAAGCGGACGAGCCGATTTTTGAAACGGGACTTAACGGAGATATTACCACGGGAGAACCGCTGAAGGTTGTTATTAAAAATACTAACACAAGGTCAAACGACTACGATAATATAAGATTTCTTCCACGACCCGGTCACGCCGATTACACCGCATATATTAAGGAAAACGGAAAAAACGACGTCAGAGGCGGCGGAGCTTTTTCGGGCAGGATGACCGCTCCGATAGTTATTGCAGGCGCAATTGCTTCGTCAATTCTTCTTACAAAGGGAATTTGCTTCGGCGCTCATATTTTGAGCATTAAAAACGAAAGCGATTTACCCTTTGACAGCGTAAATGTTACCGCAGATGAGCTTGAAAAAATAAAGGAAAAGGATTTCCCCGTTATTGATGACGAGAGAGGCAGGAGAATGATTCAGACCGTTCTTTCGGCAAAGGAACAGGGCGACTCAGTAGGCGGAGTAGTTGAATGCGCCGCCGTAGGACTTCCTGCAGGTATCGGTTCGCCGATGTTCGACGGGCTTGAAAACCTTATCAGCAGGGCAGTGTTTGCGGTCCCTGCAGTAAAGGGAATTGAATTCGGCTCGGGCTTTGAGGGAAGTAAAATTTTCGGCAGTGAGAATAACGATGAATTTACCGTTCGGGACGGTGAGATAAAAACCGTTACCAATAATCACGGCGGAATTTTAGGCGGTATTTCAAGCGGTATGCCGCTTGTTTTCAGGGTTGCGTTTAAACCTACTCCGTCAATTTCAAAGCCGCAGCAGTCGGTTAATCTTAAAACAAAGCAGGTTCAAACGCTTGAAATAAAGGGCAGACACGACCCGTGTATAGTTCCCAGAGCCGTACCGGTTATTGAAGCTGTGACTGCGTTTTGTATACTTGATATTTTAGAAAGCGAGGAAAAGATATGAATATTGATGAACTGAGAAACGAGATAAACGCTGTCGATGAACAGCTGGTTTCACTTTTTGAAAAAAGAATGAAAATTGCAGGTGAAATTGCAACCTATAAAAAGGAAAATCAGCTTCCTGTTTATGATAGGGGCAGGGAAAGAGATATTCTTAACCGTGTGACTCAAGGCGTCTCGCCCGAATTTGAGGGTTATCTGCGCTCGATGTATATTACTCTGTTTGACCTTAGCCGTTCGTATCAAAAAAAGCTTCTTTCCGATAAGTCAAAGGTTGCCGAAAAGATAGAAAAGGCTATTGAGAATTCGCCCAAGCAGCCTCCCGAAAGGGCAACCGTTGCCTGTCAGGGCGTTGAGGGCGCGTATTCCTCGCTCGCCTGCGAAAAGCTTTTCACATATCCGACAGTTATGTATTTCAAAAGCTTTGAAAACGTCTTTTCAGCAGTCAACAGCGGACTTTGCAAGTACGGAATACTGCCTATTGAAAACAGTAACGCAGGCTCGGTAAACGAGGTCTATGATTTGATGAACAAGTATAAATTCTATATCACCCGTTCGCTGAAGCTTTGGGTAAATCACAGCCTTCTTGTCAACAGCGGAACGCAGTTAAGTGATATTAAGGAGATTTTCTCGCACCGGCAGGCAATTGAGCAATGTTCGGATTTTCTTTCGTCACTCAACGGCGTTAAGATTACGGTTTGCGAAAATACAGCCGCCGCCGCTAAAAGAGTTAAGGACAGCGGAAGAACCGATGTAGCCGCAATTGGCTCGAGGGAGTGCGTTGAGGTTTACTCGCTTGAGGAAATTAAATCGGGAATACAGAATACCGATAACAATTACACTCGGTTTATCTGCATTTCAAAGGATATTGAAATATACGCAGGCGCAAATAAAACAAGTATTGTACTTGTTCTTCCGCACAAGCCCGGCTCGCTTTATAATGCAATTGCACGTTTCGCCGCGCTCGGACTTAATCTTACAAAGCTTGAAAGCCGTCCAATAGAGGGCAGTGATTTTGAGTTTATGTTCTATTTCGATATTGACGTTTCGGTCTACTCTCCGCAATTGAGAACCGTTATTTCACAGCTTGAAAACGATTGCGACAAGTTTATTTATCTGGGCAGCTATTCGGAGGCTTAAAATGAAAAAAATACTTGTAATAAACGGGCCGAATCTTAATATGCTCGGCATTCGTGAGCCTGATATATACGGCAGACAGGATTATAAGGCACTGTGCGATTATATCGGTCAAGCTGCCGCGTCTCTCGGAATTGAAACCGATATTTTTCAGTCAAATCACGAGGGCGAAATAGTTGATAAAATTCAGCTTGCTTACGGAAAATATGACGGAATAGTCATAAATCCGGCGGCTTACACTCACACAAGCGTTGCAATTCTTGACGCATTGAAGGCGGTCGGAATTCCTGCGGTTGAGGTTCATCTGTCGGATGTTTCAAAACGCGAGGCTTTCAGACAGATTTCATACGCAGGACTTGCCTGCAGTGAGCATTATACCGGACTCGGCTTTGAGGGCTATAAAAAAGCGCTTGAATGGTTTTTAAAATAATAAGAAAACGGCTCGCCTTAGCGGTGAGCCGTTAATTTATATATAAATTTTTATTCGCCTTCGCTTGTGTGCCAGCCGAAGTGATAGTACATCTGGTCAGTGCAGTTGAAGCTAAGCCCTACCGTTCCGACGGAAGCGAAATTGTTTGTGCCCGTGATTTCAGTATTGACTGTCATATTATTCTGATAAGTCAGAGTTGTGATTTCATCCGTTGCGGCGTCAAAAACTGCGGTTATTACGCATACGCCGGGAGTTATTTCGTAATCCTCAACCGTGAAATAGTCCGAAGCCTTTTTCATTTCTTCAAGAACAGGCTTTTTATCGTGAATGCTGAACGCCTTTTTGACTGCGTTTTCATCAGGCTTGAGCGTGATTACAACGGTTCTTGTAAGAGAGGTTACATATTCCTTTTCTTCAACGGTTGTGGTTTCTTTTTTAACGGAGGATATAGCCGATTCAACGTCATCATACGTCAGCCTGCTAACATCCTTTTCACCCCAAAGATAGAGAATATCGTCAAGACTGTCATTGCCCTCGGCAAGGTTTTTGGTTTCGCCGTTTTCGTCTTTAATGTGACCTAAAAGGAAATTGTAAGCGCCGTCGACAACATATTTTTTGTAAACAACTGCAGCCGAACGAAGCGCCTTGTATTCGTCGGTGCTCTTGTCAATTTCCTTGCCGTTTCTTGTAAAGGTGACGGAGTCGGTTGAGTCGTCGGTCCAGAAATCCTCGCCGTATTCGGTCTTGGCAGGCTTGTCGGTTTTAAGGGAGTTGACTATTTTATTAAAGTAGTCGATTACCTCGTTTTTATTAGCTGTTGTCGCCTTCATTTCCTCATCCGTTGCGAGCGACCATATACCCTCAAGCGCCTTGCCGTCGTCCTTCATAACGTCTGCGCTGAAGCGCGTTACAATTTCGTTATATGAAAGCGTGATTTCGGTGTCGGGATTCTTTTCCTCATAGTTTTCAAAAAGAGGCGCTAATTTTTCAAGCGGAAGCACCGTTTTAAGCTCGCCGTAGGTAAAGGTGTAAGACGGGTCGTGAAGGTCAGTTTTAAGCGTAACCTCATCGGGGATTTTAACCTCTGCCTTAAAGGGGTTTGTGCACGAAGAGAAAGCCGTGATAACTACTGTCAGCACAAGCAAAATGCCGATAATACGGAGTGAATTTTTTTTCATATTTCTGTACTCCTTTGTTTTAATACAATGATATATTATACCAAACAGTTAAAAAATTCAACTTTTAATTAAATACCCTTTTCGTCAAAGAGGTATGCCGTTTCAAGCGAGAGCTTAAGTCCTGCTTCAATTGCCGAGGGAGAAATGCTGGTAACTGTGTCCTCGCGTGCGGCATAGACAAAGTTTTCCTTTTCGTCGGCGGCTGAAATTCTTATAGCCTTTTCGTTTTTCATTCCCGAAAGAAGCGAGGAGGAAAGATTATCTTTTCCGTTTGAAATTATAACGCCTGCATTTTCGGCGGCAGACTCAATAATATCACTGCCGGTATTGATAACGGAGAAAGCGAAGCACTTGTCGGACTGAAGGCAGTCAACCGAAACAAATAAAGTCGGCATATCGGAGTATTGGGAAGAGTATTTTTTTACAAATTCTCTTGCGCCGTAAGCGCCTGCACCGCACGAAACACTGACAAGAACGGTGTTTTTAAGTGAAAGACTGTTGTAGGTAAGGTATTGCATAACCGCCATTGAATCGAAGGTGCCCGTAAGGTTTCCGTTTGCACCCTGAATATCCTGCTTCGGGTTGTAGAAATTCATATACAGAATAAAGACGGGAATAAAAATGAGTTGGAAAAGACCTATAAACGGGCTTACGGTGTTTTTCTCCGCAATAATATAAAATGCGTCGTAAACCATACAGAGAATGCAACCTGTAAGAAAGCCGAAAAACGCAACCTTTTCAAGCGTATTTCCGCTTATTCTCAAAAGCTTTCTTTCTATGGGGGAATTTATGTTTCCGAGAAATACAATTCTTCTTTCGTTTTTGTCCGAAGCATTTTTGACGCAGATAATATTTGAACTGTGCTTTGTGGCTTTTAAAAAGCCGAGGAAAGCGGAAATGCCCATAGCCAGAACGGAAGAAGCGATTAAGTAAACTGAGATTGCAGGGATAAAGCCTGCAACGCACGAAAAAGCAACAGAGATAACGGCAAATATTCCCTGAAGAAGGGGAGTTGACGGCTTTGCGGATTTAACTGTTATTTCCTGCGTTTCAACGCTGTCTGCAAATTTTTCCATTGTATCTTTGACATACTGCTGGGCTTTGGCTTCCTCTTCGGTGCCTGCGCGCCTTTCGGGTGTGTCTTTGCAGACCTGTTTTATGTTTTTTATAATAAAATTAGTTGATTCTCTGACTTTTGAATCGTAATTGGGTAAACTTTCGTTTGCTCTCATTTTTTCGCCTCCGGAATAAAAATGTTCACTGCTTATTTTACCATACATTATTGTAAAAGTCGAGATATTTTATGCACTTGTCAATTGTTTTCAGGTGTGGTAAAATAAATCGATATGTGTTGAAATGGGAGGAATTCTTAATGAACACGGGAAAAAGAAAAAAATCCATGACAAGATATAAACAGCAGGAACTGAAAATTGTTATAGGCGGCTTTCTTGCGGTTTTGGTTCTGACCTTGATTCTCGGCTTTGCCGTTACGGCAAAAAAGGCGCCCAAAAAGGTTGAAAGCACCACCTCCGGCAAGGAAAATGCGCAGACAACCGAAAGCTCTTCCAATGAAAGCTCTTCAACGCAGGCGAATACGGAAGCTCAGAGCACCGAGGAAAGTACCGAGGAAGAGAGCACCGATGAGGAGGAGAGCACCGATGAAGAGGAAAGCACGGTTGACGAAAACTCAAGTCCCTTTGACCCGCAGGTAATTTCTATTGACGAGGGCAACTGGGAAATGACTCTTCTTAACGCAAACTATAAGCTTCCCGAGGGGTATGAGCCGGAGCTTACTCCTGCAATTCCCGGAAGCGGCGAGTCGCTTGACAAGAGGGTTCAGCCGTATTACGAAAAAATGTATAACGCCGCAAAGGCGGAGGGTATTCTTCTCACTCCTTATTCGGGTTACAGAAGCATTGCCACCCAGACAAGGCTTCATACAAATAAGGTCAACTCATATATGAGTCAGGGTTATTCATATTACGAATCCGAAATAAAGGCTACCCATTGGAGTATGCTCCCCGGTTGCAGTGAGCACAATTTCGGCGTTGCAATGGATATTTGCAACACGAATGACGATTTCAACCTGACCGAGCAGTACGCATGGCTTCAGAAGCACGCCGAGGAATACGGATTTATTGAAAGATACAAGGGTGATAAGACCGAATATACAGGAGTTGCCGCCGAACCGTGGCACTGGCGCTTTGTCGGACCGGAAAACGCCAAAAAGATTAACGAAAGCGGACTTTGCCTTGAAGAATACCTCGGAAAGACCGACTGATTAAACCGTTTTTTACGGAGGCAAAAAGATGAAAAAGATTATAGTCGCTGATGACGAACAGCTTATAAGACGGCTCGTCTGCGATTTTCTTAAAAAAGAGGGATACGAAACGCTTGAAGCCGAGGACGGAAATCAGGCGCTGTTGCTCTTTAACGCAAACACCGACGTTTCTTTAATGATACTTGATATTATGATGCCTGAAATTGACGGCTGGGAGCTTTGCAGAAGGATAAGAAAAAAATCGGATATACCGATTATTCTTCTTTCCGCGCGCAGTCAGGAATTTGACCAGCTTACGGGCTTTGAGGTCGGAGCGGACGATTACGTTACAAAGCCGTTCAGTCCGACTGTTCTTGTAAAAAGGGTTGAAGCGCTTCTTAAAAGGAAAAACTATCTTCCGCAGGAGGGCGGAAAGGTTTTTCTTGATACCCTGGTGCTTGACAAAAGCGCTCATTCCGTAACGGTTGCGGATGAGGAAATAGTACTAACCCTTAAGGAATTTGAACTGCTTGAAAAGCTGTTAGCTGCCCCTGACAGGGTATTTTCAAGAGAACAGCTTCTCGACGACGTCTGGGGTTATTCCTACGAGGGCGACACAAGAACCGTTGACAGCCATCTTGCAAGACTTCGTACAAAGCTCGGCAAGTGGGGAGACAGGCATATTATTACCGTTTACGGGCTCGGATATAAACTCGACAGAGAGGGTAACAGTTAAATGAAGAAACCTTCCGTTAGCATAAGATTTAAACTTTTTGCTCAGGTCGGCGCAATTCTTATTCTTGCAATTCTTGCCTTTCTTGCGCTCAATTTCTGGTATCTGGGCGACGTTTATATTGACACGGAAAAGAATAATATGAAGGACCTTGCGGATGAGGTTGCCCTTATTGACCCCTCGCGTGAGGATTATAACGCCATGCTCGGTCAGTATGAGTCGGACAGCGGAATTATAATAAACGTCTATTCTCCCGACGGAGAGTTTATTTATAAAAGCTCAATTACGTTTATGAATAACGCAGGCAGGATTTCCGTTGAGGGACGTGAAGAAAACAGTGACGGAAGTTACTTTGAAATCCAGCAGTCCGAAAAAAATAATAAGCAGTACATAGTTTATTATAAGCCGCTTGAAAACGGAAACGAAATTGAGATGTTCGGCAGAAAGGACATCATTGACGAAAACGTAAGCACCGCTATGACCTTTATGGGCTATACCGCAATAATTGCAGTGATTGTTGCGCTTGCGGTAATATTTGTTTATTCGGGAAGATTCACAAAGCCGCTTATTAAAATGAGCGAGGTTACAAAGCGAATGGCAAAGCTTGACTTTTCCCAAAAGGTCAACGCGAAGCAGAACGATGAGATAGGAAAGCTCGGCAAGAGTATAAACAACCTTTCTCACTCGCTTAATGACGCGCTTGTCGATCTTAATGAAAAGAACAAGCGCCTGCTCGATGAGGTTGAACAGGAAAAGAAGCTTGACAGCATAAGAAAAAGCTTTGTTTCAAACGTTTCTCACGAGCTTAAAACGCCTATAGCCATTATTCAGGGTTATGCCGAGGGACTTAAACTAATGACTCCCGAGGAAAGCTCTGCGGCAGGTGAATACTGCGACGTGATAATGAATGAAACCGAAAAAATGAACGAGCTTGTCCTTCAGCTGCTTGAGCTTTCAAGCCTTGAGGCAGGCGGAAATCAGCTAAATGAGGAAAGGTTCAATATAAAGGAGTTTGCCGAAAGCTATTTCAAGGGCATAAAAATTGTGCTTGAAGAAAAACAGATAACTTATTCGGTTGATGTTGACGAAAAAATTGAGGGCGTCGGCGACAAAATAAAGCTGAATATGGTTCTCAATAATTACGTTTCAAACGCTGTCTCCCACATTGACGGCGAGCGGAAAATAAGCGTCAGCGGCGAGGACAGAGGAGAATTTTTAAGACTTTATGTTTTCAATACGGGCGAACATATCAAGGACGACGATATAAACAATATCTGGCAGAGCTTTTACCGCGCGGACAAGTCCCGTTCAAGAAAGCAGGGACGTTTCGGACTCGGACTTTCAATCGTCAGTGCGATTTGTAACCTGCACTCAACCGAATACGGCGTGGAGAATGTTGAAAACGGAGTAAGGTTTTTCTTTGACATAAGAAAAGCGGATTAAAAACGGAATTATTTGACAATAATAAAGACAGGAGATTTTCATCGTGACTTCTCCTGTCTTTTTTTGGAGTTGATAATATGGTTAAAATCAAAGCAAAGCAGCTCATTTCCGGAAAGGTTACAAGAGTGTTTTTTAAGCTTCTTTTATCCTTTGTCATTTTCTCTGTCGGCGCTGCCGCCGTTTTTTCGGCATTTTGGGGATTTGATAACAGTAAGGTAAACGCTTTTTTTCAAGGTCTGTTCGGCGAATATTCTTTTTATGCAAAAGCAGCCTTGGTAATTCTTTTCTGCCTTCTGGGGTTACTTTTAATTGCAGTGGGAGTAAAACGCAGCGCGCTTGCTGTCTGCCGTACGGTTTCAAATAACAGCTTCAGTGGTTCAACAGGTAAAAGCTTTTCGTTTTTTCTCTATCTTTGCGTCAAGACGCTTTTTCTTATTTGTTGGGGGTTTGTATTCCTTTTTCCGTCGGCTATTTGCGCTTCGTTTCTGTTTATGAGTCTTTCACGGGGCGCTTTGGAGAAAAATGTTTTTTTGTCCTGGGTGTTGGGAAGTGTTGCGCTTTTTATTATCGGACTCGCATTTTTGTTTGTTATTTCTCAAAGATACAGCGCGTGGAAGTATTACCTTTGTCTTGAGAAATACGGTGTGATGACTGCTTTATATAAGAGTCTTGAAAAAACGCAGGGCAGGTGCTTTAGTATAGCCGCCTTCAGGCTTTCAATGCTCGGCTGGCTTTTAAGCTGTCTTTTGGTTTTCCCGGTTATTTACGTTGCGCCGTATTACGGGGTGTCAAGCGCGTATTTTATTTTAAAGGGCGAACCCAAAAAGGAAAAACAGCAGGAAGAAAGGCTGCCTGCCGTTTTTGAAATAATAAGGGAAAATTAAAAAGCTCAAGTCAACCGACTTGAGCTTTATGTTTTATATCAGAAATTTATAAGTCCGTTTCCGCCGTTTACAAGCATAAAGGTGGTTGCAAAAACGAGAGAAACAATTGTCATAAGCTTAATGAGAATGTTAATCGACGGGCCGGCGGTATCCTTGAACGGGTCGCCTACCGTGTCGCCGACAACTGCCGCCTTATGAGCTTCACTGCCCTTGCCGCCCTCTCTGAGGGACTCTATGTATTTCTTTGCGTTATCCCATGCGCCGCCCGAGTTTGCCATAAATATAGCAAGCATTACGCCGCTGACAAGAGCGCCTGCAAGAAGACCGCCGAGAGCCTCAACGCCGAGCACGAAGCCGACAAGAAGCGGAGCGATAACTGCCATAACTCCGGGCAAAATCATTTCGTGAAGAGCCGCGGTGGTTGAAATGGCAACGCATCTTTTATAGTCGGGTTTTTCGGTGCCCTCAAGGATTCCGGGCTTCTGTTTAAACTGAAGACGTACCTCTTCTATCATTTTGTTCGCCGCCTTACCGACGCTGTTCATAGTGAATGCGGAGAATAAGAACGGAAGCATACCGCCTAAGAACAGACCGACAACAACCTTCGCGTTAAGTATGCTCATACCGCCGTCGCTTATACCCGTTGTCTGGGCGTATGAAGCGAAAAGCGCAAGAGCCGTAAGAGCCGCAGAGCCGATAGCAAAGCCTTTGCCTATTGCCGCCGTCGTATTTCCTACCGAGTCGAGCTTGTCGGTAATGTTTCTTACGTCCTCTTCAAGCTCGCTCATTTCCGCGATACCGCCTGCGTTATCCGCTATAGGTCCGTATGCGTCAACCGCAACGGTCATTCCCGTAGTTGAAAGCATACCTACCGCGGCGAGAGAAATGCCGTAAAGTCCGCCGAATTTATAAGCCAAAAGGATACCTACGCCGATAAAAAAAATGGGCATAGCGGTTGATTTCATACCGACTCCGAGACCGCTTATGATGTTTGTTGCCGCGCCTGTTTTGGAAGCGTCGGCAATTTCCTTAACTGCCTTATATCTGTCGGAGGTGTAGATTTCCGTAAGCTTTCCGATAATTGTTCCGACAATAAGTCCCGAGAAAACACACCAGAAGCCGTTCCAGCTTTCAGCGTCGGAGAAGCTGCCGGTACCGAGCAATTTTACGCTCATTATTGCCGAAGCGATTATTACTATTCCGGTTGTGAGATATTCGCCGAGATTAAGCGATTTCTGGGGGTCTTCAGCCTTTGAAAGTCTGACGACTACTGTGGAAAGAATTGAAGCTATAATTCCTACCGCGCAGAGAAGAAGCGGAAAAACAGCCTTGTTGATTATTTCCTGATTTGAGGAAGCGGCAAATGCAAGTGTAATTGCGGAGATTATGGAGCCTACATAAGACTCAAACAGGTCCGCGCCCATTCCGGCAACGTCGCCGACGTTATCGCCGACATTGTCCGCAATTGTTGCAGGGTTTCTCGGGTCGTCCTCGGGAATGCCTGCTTCAACCTTGCCGACGAGGTCTGCGCCGACGTCAGCCGCCTTTGTGTAAATACCTCCGCCTACACGCGCAAAGAGCGCAATTGAGGAAGCGCCGAGGCTGAAGCCCGTAAGAATGTTGAAGGACTCCGCTTCAAGAGTGGGCGAAACCTTTGTAAGAATAAGGAAAATCGTGCCTATTCCGATAACGCCTAAGCCGACTACGCTCAGCCCCATAACCGCGCCGCCGCTGAACGCTACGCCGAGAGCCTTTCTCAGCCCGCCTGTTTTCGCTGCCTGAGCCGTTCTGACATTTGCTTTTGTGGCAACGGTCATTCCGAAATAACCTGCAAGCGTTGAAAAGAGCGCGCCTGCAAGAAAGCAGAAAGCGGTTTTAAGGTTAATAAGAAGCGTAATAAGTCCGAAAAGCACTATCGCGAAGCCGACGAGTATTCTGTATTCCGAATACAGAAATGCCTTTGCGCCTGCGGCAATATTGCCCGAAATTTCACGCATTCTTTCATTTCCGCTGTCTTTTCTGGAAATCGAAAGCGCCGTAAAAGCCGCAAAAAGAATTGAAATTAAGCCTGCGGCAACTGTCAGCAGTAAATACAAAGTTTTTGAGTCCATTCTATCACTCCCGGATGGTATTTCTATAGATTAAGCATTATATCATAAATATATACTTAAAATCAATGACAATATAGTAAAAAATCCTCACATATTTTTGTGAGGATTTATAAATTGTTTAGTTTTAATCTATCGTCCAGCTGATTTCGTATACATTCCGTTTGTAAACCGGTGAGGTTTCGGGGGTGTAATAAATCGAGTAGCCGCCCGAGGAATACTGATTTTCAAAGAATTCTCCGAATGCGTCCTGAAGAGAAGCGGACGAGGGCATTTGACCCTTGAAGAATACGCAGGCGCGCTTTTGCGAAGAGTTTTTTTCAAGTATATACTTAAACTGTTCGGTGTTCTCCGCCATAAGACCTCGGATTCTGTAATAATTGAAATCGTAGCGGTTACATTCGGGAAGAAAAAGATTCTGGTACGCGCCGTATTTATCCGTTGAGCCCGACGGGCTGATTATGTGAGTTTTCGAAATAATTTCTTCGGGCATATTAAAGCACGAATGACTTATTTCCCATTCGTTAAGCGCGGTGAGCTTTTCTTCGGCGGAATTGTCATCAAAAGTAACGTCAACAAAATAATAATTTCCGTAAAGCTCAACCGCATTCCACATGTGTCTTTCGTTCTCAGCCGTTCCGATTACCGAGTATGCGGGGATACCGAGACGAAGCATTATCATCTGAAAGGCTCTTGCGTAGCCCTCACATCTTGCCTTGTGCTCAACAAGAGCACCGTATGCAGAGCCGCAGTAAGGCGTATCAACGGTGTAGACGGTGTTGTTCACAAGGTAATCGTGAACAAAAAGCTCGCGCTCAAAGGCGTTGGGGTAGCGGTTTGCCTGTTCAACAATTTTTTGCACTTCATTTTCAAGCGAAATAGCTTTTTCTTTTACATCATCGTCAATGAAATTAAAGTTAATTTGAGTAACATTTTTAGATGCGGTAGCCTTATAGTTATAAAGACTCCAGTCAACAAAAAACAGCTCGGGATTAAAGTCCCTGACATAAATAAGAGCGCGCTGAAAGTCGTCCTCGCTTTCGGCTTTGGTGAGGTTTATATCCTTTTGATGCTCCTTTAACGCGTCAAGCATCTGAACATACGCGGCGCGAAGATTTTCCGGTACGTTATGGTGAAGCGAAACGGCTGTTTTTACTCCCTCGCTGCCGATATTTACGGGAAAAACAGGCTGATAGGAGGTAGCTGCAAAGCCCGAAGCCTCGCTTGTTGAAGGAACTGCGTCGGGGGAGGGCGAACTGAAAATATCCGCCTGCGTGTTTGTAGGGGAAATTTTTGTTGCGCCGTTTTCAGTAAGGTGAGAACCGGTAAGAGAAGTAACCGCAAAAAGTACGGCAGCAAGAATTATCACTGCAAAAAGCGCAATAACAGGTTTTTTTGATGTCATTTTTACCGCCTCCCCGAAAGAAATAATCTGTCTTAATTCTATCATTTATTTTTTATGTTGTAAAGTGAATAAAACAGTGGAAATTAGAAAGAATGTGTGATACAATAAATTATATTATAATTTATTGACCGTTCCGGTGAAAGGACAGGTTTTAAAATATGGGAAATGAAAAAAATAAAAAACAGCTTATGACGGTTGCCACTGCGCACCTGGATACGATTTGGAACTGGGATTTTGAATACGTTATCTCAAAATGCCTTCCTAAAACTATTAAGGATAATTTCAGGCTTTTTTCGCTTTTTGACGAATATAAATTTAATTTTGAAGGCTCGTACAGATACGCTTTGATAGAGGAGTATTATCCCGAATATTTCAAAAAGCTTCAGGAATATGTTAAAGAAGGCAAATGGGCGCCCTGCGGCTCATCATTTGAAAACGGCGATGTTAATATTCCCTCGCCCGAGGCGCTTATACGCAATATTTTAATCGGAAATAATTATTTTGAAGAAAAGCTCGGCATGCGTTCAAATGAAATCTTTCTTCCGGACTGCTTTGGCTTCGGCTACGCCTTGCCTGCGGTTGCCACGCACTCAAACCTCAAGGGCTTCACGACCCAGAAGCTCAGCTGGGGTTCTGCGTACGGTAATCCGTTTGACATAGGCAAGTGGTACGGAGTTGACGGTTCGTTCATTTATGGCGTATTAAGACCGGGCTCTTATATTACCGATTTTTCAAAACGTCATTACGTTAAATCCCACGATTTACATAACTGGGATTTTGCAAAGGAAAAGCTTTCGGAAAACGAAAAATACGGTCTTGATTTTACAGTTGTATTTCATGGCACGGGCGACCAGGGCGGCGCGCCGAGCGTGGCGTCCGCAAGAACAATGCACAAGGCTTTTGAAAAAAATTCCGTAAGCGACGAGGACGTAAGCTCTGATTTTATAATCGACGTTATGGATAAGATTTCGGACCTTGACGATGAAATTCAGCAGAAGCTTCCCGTTTGGGACAATGAGCTTGTTATGACCTATCACGCCGTCGGAGGATATACCTCAAGGGCGATAGGCAAACGCTGGAATTCCCATAACGAAATACTTGCCGACGCAGCTGAAAGGGCAGCGGTTACGGGCGAGTATCTCGGCGTTGAAAAATATCCTAAAAAAGAGCTTAACAGGGCGTGGGAACGAGTTTTAGCTCACCATTTCCACGACGATTTGCCCGGCACCTCCGTTCAGCGTGCATATAAGAGAAGCTGGAACGATTTGAGCGTTTCGGTAAATCAGTTTTTAAATGAATATAATTCTTCCGTCGGCGCTGTCGCGTCACTGCTTAACACCGAGGTTGTCGGCAGAAGCGTTGTAGTAAATAATCCGCTTGAAACCGAAAGAGAGGAAACGGTAACTGCGGTTATTGAAAGCAAGGCGGAAAATTTCCGCGTGTTTGACTCGGCTGAAGAAATCCCCTCGCAGACAAGAAAACTCGAAAACGGAAAAATCGAGGTCGCTTTCCTTGCGAAGATGAAGCCGCTTTCATTTAAGGTCTTTTCGTTCAGAGAGTCCGCCGCGCCGTATGAGGGCGAAAAGCTGGTTGACGTTATATGCAGGGGAAATGACAACGATATTCATTCCTATGTAATAAGAAACGATAAAATCAGGGTCACCATAGACGAAAACGGACTTATTTCAAGTGTTTACGATTTGGTAAACGAAAAGGAAACGCTTAACGCTCCGATTAAATTTGATATTTACGAATATTTCGGTTCAACTACATATCCTGCGTGGGAAATTTTGTATAAGGACATTTCGGGCGAGCCTGACTATCAGGCAAAGACCGAGCAAATCGAAATCGTTGAGTGCGGTCCCGTAAGAGGCGCAATAAAGGTCAGGCAGTCATGCGACGGCTCGATATTCGATTATACCGTTTCGCTTTCTGCTCTTTCGGACCGCGTTGAGGTTTTCAATGAGGTTGAGTGGCGCGGCAGACACCGTCTTTTAAAGGTCCGTTTTCCGCTTGAAGCGTCAAATGAAAAGGCGATTTACGACCTTGGAATCGGCGCAATTGAAAGGGGAAACAATACCGAAAACCTCTATGAGGTGCCTGCGCAGAAATGGGTCGATTTGACTGATTTTACGGGTGAATACGGAACTGCCATACTCAGCGACTGTAAGTACGGCTGGGATAAGCCCGACAATTCCACCCTGCGCCTGACGGTAGTTCATACGCCTATGTTAAATTACCACGACGACAGTATGCAGAGCATGATGGACCTCGGACTTAACCGTTTTTCGTATGCTATTGTTTCCCATTCATCGAACGCGAGAGCGCAGATAGTCAGGGAATCAAGAGAATTCTCCTTCCCGCTTCAGGCGTTTGAGGTTGAAAAGCATATCGGCTCTCTCGGCAAGGAATATTCCTTCGGAAAAATCAGCACTGCCGCAGTTGCCGTAAGGGCGATTAAAAAGAGTGAAAAGACAAACGAAATAATTGTAAGAGTTACCGAAATAGAAAATAAAGCTCACTCGGGCGTTACTCTTGAATTGGGCAGGGGAATACTTACCGCGCGTGAGGTTTTCGGCTCCGAGGAATTCAGGGGCGACGCAACCGTTAAGGACGGGAAGCTTAGTTTTGATATGAAGCCGTATGAAATTAAATCCTTTGCTTTGACGCTTAAGGACTCGGCTGAATTTGAGAACGGAAACGAGCATTTTATTCCTCTTGAGTTTGACAAGAGGGCTTGCTCATACAACGGCGAAAAGAAAACGGACGATATCGGCGGTATCCATTATACCGTTCCTGCTGAGCAGTTCCCACGGTTTATCACGTCGGGCGGCGTTACGTTTAAGCTCGGCGACCGGGACGGGAAAAACGCAATGGTTTCCTCACGCCAGAGAATTGAATTGCCCGAAAACGCAAAGAAGCTTTATGTGCTTGCGGCAGGGCTGTACGGCGACAGGGAGGAAGTTTTTGAGGTAGGCCTTAACACAGTTAAACGCAGGGTTGCCGCCATTGACGAAAGAGTCGGTGGTTGGGATTTGTATGACCTTAAGGAAACGGCGTTTACTAAGGACGACACGGTTGCTTTTGAATTTACTCATGCCCACAGGTACGGCGAGGACGTTATTGCAAAGCAGAGCTACCTGTTTATGTATGAATTTGACGTTACGAATGAAAGGTACTTTACCTTCCCGAAGGGACAGACAATGCTCGTCTTCGGCGCAACGGTCACTACGGATAATAAAACCGCTTTACCGCTTACTGAGTTTGCGGACAGAATTGAAAAGCGCAAATTCAACTATTCGCTTGAGGGCAGGGAAAAGAGAAATTATCTCAAATATAAAATCAAGTCAATTTTTAAAACATAAGAGAGAAGGTATTTGTTTTGGCTCTTGTTTCAATGAAAAAGCTTTTGAAGCTTGCCGATGAAAAGAAAAAGGCGGTCGGCGCTTTTTCCGTCGGTAATATGGAAATGGTTATGGGCGCCGTAAGAGCGGCTGAAGAACTCAATACGCCGATTATTCTTCAAATTGCCGAGGTCAGGCTGAAAAATTCACCGCTTGAGCTTATGGGACCGATGATGATAGCGGCAGCAAAGAATTCAAAGGTTGATATCGCCGTTCACCTTGACCACGGACTTACGCTTGAAACCGTTGATAAGGCTCTTGAACTCGGCTTTACCTCGGTAATGTTTGACGGCTCATTGCTTGATTTTGAAGAAAACGTCGGTACGGTTCAACGCGTTGTTGAAAAGGCGTCGCGCTACAAGGCGGCTGTTGAAGCGGAACTCGGCGTAGTCGGCGGCAATGAGGGCGAGGGTAAGGCGCATAACATTCTTTGCACTGACCCGAAAAAGGCAAGGGAGTTTTGCGCGCGGACGGGCGTTAATGCGCTTGCCGTTGCTATAGGCAACGCCCACGGGAACTATCCCGTTTTGCCCGAGCTTCGTTTTGACGTGCTTGAAGAGATATATAAAACAGTTGACACTCCGCTTGTGCTTCACGGAGGAACGGGCATAACGGATGAAATGTTCACTCACGCAATTGAACTCGGCGTCAGGAAAATAAATATCGCCACCGCTTCGTTTGACCACCTCGCAAGGTACGCAAAGAATTACTGCGACTCGGTTGAAAAGGCAAACTACTTTGACCTTTCCGCCGAAGAGGTAAACGGCGTATATGAAAATGTTAAAAGGCACATAAAAGTATTTAACTGCGGAAATTAAGTAATTCGGAGGCAATTATGAAATATATTGAATTTGACAACAGCAAAAAGTACGATTTAATCCTTTTGGGAAGGGTTGCGGTTGACCTTAATCCCGTTGACTATTACTGTCCGCTTAACGAGAGTACAACCTTTAAGCGTTATCTCGGCGGTTCGCCTGCAAATATTGCCGTAGGTCTGGCAAGGCTCGGCAAAAAATGCGGCTTCTTCGCTCGCGTTTCGGATGACCAGCTGGGCACCTTCGTTACGGATTATTTTGATAAGGAAGGCATTGACGTTTCCCATATCGTCCGCTGCCGGAACGGGGAAAAAATCGGTCTGACCTTTACTGAAATAAAATCCGAAACGGAAAGCTCAATTGTTATGTACCGTAACGAGGCGGCAGACCTGAAGCTTGACGTTGAGGATATTGACGAGGAATATTTAAAGCAGGCGAAGGCTGTTCTTATAAGCGGCACCGCGCTTGCGGAAAGTCCGTCAAGAGAGGCGGCTCTCAAGGCGGTTATGCTTGCAAAGAAAAATAATATTCCCGTTATTTTTGATATTGATTACCGCGCATACAACTGGAAAAATTCGGATGAAATTTCGATTTACTATTCCGCAGTTGCAAAGCAGGCTGACGTTATTCTCGGCTCAAGAGAGGAATATGACCTTACCGAAAAGCTTATTGAAGAGGGCAGAACCGATGAACAGACTGCCGCTTACTGGCATTCCCAGAATGCAAAAATCGTTATCATTAAGCACGGCAAGGAAGGCTCAACCGCATATACAAATGACGGCAAGAGCTATTCAATAAAGCCCTTCCCCGTTAAGCTTCTCAAATCCTTCGGCGGCGGCGACGGCTACGCTTCGGCATTCCTTTACGGTCTTTTTGAAGGCTGGGATATTATGGACTGCCTTGAATTCGGCTCGGCTTCGGCGGCGATGCTTGTTGCTTCCCACGCTTGCAGTGAGGATATGCCCTCGGCAGAAGCGGTAAAGGAGTTTATAAAGAAAGAAAAAGAAGAATACGGCGAAATGGTTGCAAGAGCGTAAAATGAAAAGGTTTTTTAAGAATAAACTGCTTGTCAGAATAATATGCTTTATTCTGGCTGTCGGTGTTCTTGTCGCGCTTTTTGCCGTAATTGCAAATGCGTATATTGTGTCTTTTGCAAAGGAATATATTCTTGAAAAGGATGAATTATCCTCTTACACTGTCGACTGTGTTATGGTGCTCGGCGCAGGGCTTTGGGACAATAAACCGTCTCCGATGCTTGCGGAAAGGCTTGATTTCGGTCTTGAAGCGTTCCAAAACTGTAATACCGAAAGAATGCTTATGACGGGCGACCACGGCAGAACCGAATATGACGAGGTAAACGCCATGAAGGATTACCTTGCCGAAAGGGGAGTCGAAAGGGATAAGATTTTTCTTGACCACGCCGGCTTTTCAACCTATGAATCAATGTATCGCGCAAGGGATGTATTCGAGGTAGAAAGCCTTGTAATCGTTACGCAGACCTATCATCTTTACAGGGCGGTTTATGACGCGCGAAAGCTCGGACTTGAGGCTTACGGCTACAGAGCCGAAAGGCTTGAGTACCCTGCGCTCAACTATATGCGTGAGCCGGTGGCGAGAATAAAGGATTTTATCTGGTGTATTTTTAAGCCGAAGCCGACTTATCTCGGTGAAGCAATACCCATTAGCGGTTCCGCGGCGTTAACTGACGATAAAACACAAATTTAGGAGTGAAATAAATGTACGAAAGACCTTCTTTTAACGAAAACAATGAAAAGATACTTTGCCAAAGAAACGGGAAAAACTCCGATATGCTTATGGATATCAGGGTTAAAATCCTCAAGGCAGGGGAGAAAATGACCGTTTGCGACAGCGTTCAGGAAACTGCGGTTTTACTTATGCAGGGCGAGGTTGATTTTTCTTTTGACGGGAAAACCGAAACCGCGGTCAGAAGAAGTCCGTTCCTTGACAAGGCGACTGCAATTCATTTTTCAAGGGGACTTACGGTTGAGATTACTGCAAAGACCGACAGCAGACTTGTTATTGAGCAGACCGATAATGAAAACGATTTCGGCTTTCACTATTACACACCCGATTCGCTTATGATTCAGCATTTCGGAGCTGACCAGTGGGACGGCACGGCTGACAGGCAGGTGCTCACCGTATTCGATTACGAGTCGGCGCCGTATTCAAATCTTGTCCTCGGCGAGGTGTTCCATAAACCCGGTTGCTGGACGAGTTATCCTCCGCATTATCATCCCCAGCCCGAGGTTTACTACTATGAATTTGAAAAGCCCCAGGGCTTCGGAGTCGGCTTTAACGGCGATGACTGCTACAAGGTTGAGGACGGCGGCTGCCTTTGCATTACGCCTATGCACACCCATCAGCAGGCGGCGGCTCCCGGATATAAAATGTGCTATGTTTGGATGATACGCCATCTTGAAAATGACCCGTGGAGAAAGACAAGAATTGACGCTCCCGAGCATAAATGGCTTTTGGATATGTAAAAATTATTTTCAAATAAATGAGGTGACTTTATGGCAAAAATGACAATGGCTCAGGCGCTTGTTAAGTTCCTTGACAACCAGTATGTGTCCTTTGACGGTAAAGAGACAAAGTTTGTTGACGGTATCTTTACCATTTTCGGTCACGGTATTGTCTGCGGACTCGGTCAGGCGCTTGACGAAAACAGAGGTTCACTGAAAGTGTACCAGGGCAAGAATGAGCAGGGTATGGCTCACGTTGCAACCTCCTTTGCCAAGCAGAACAACAGAAGAAAGATTATTGCCTGCTCGTCCTCAATAGGACCCGGAGCGGCAAATATGATTACTGCGGCTGCTACTGCTACGGTTAATCACGTTCCGCTTCTCCTGTTCCCTGCGGACGCATTCGCTTCCCGTCAGCCCGACCCCGTCCTTCAGCAGTTTGAGCAGGTCAATTCACTTGCAACAACGACTAATGACGCGTACAAGGCGGTAACGAGGTACTGGGACAGGGTTGTCCGTCCCGAACAGCTTATGAGTGCAATGATTAACGCAATGCGCGTTCTTACCGATACGGCGGAAACCGGCGCAGTTGCTATTTGCCTTCCGCAGGACGCAGAGGGTGAAAGCTACGATTATCCCGAGGAGTTTTTTGAAAAGAGAGTTCATAAAATTGTCCGCACCGTTCCTGCATACGAAGAGCTGGAGGACGCTTTAAAGGTAATTGTTTCCGCAAAGAAACCGCTTGTAATCTGCGGCGGCGGCGTGCGTTATTCCGAAGCAGGCGGCGCACTTGAAAGCTTTTGTGAGCAGTTTAATATTCCTTTTGCTGAAACCCAGTCGGGTAAATCCGCCTGCCGTTCATCGAGTAAATATAATCTCGGCGGTCTCGGCGTAACGGGAAATTCGGCAGGTAACAATATTGCTAAAGAGGCTGACGTCATTATCGGTATCGGAACCCGTTTTTCGGATTTTACAACCGCCTCAAAGTCACTTTTTAAATCTGATGCAAAGGTTGTTACAATTAACACCTCGCGTTTTGACGCATATAAGCTCGGCGCGGTAAAAATAGTTGCCGACGCAAAGCTCGGAATTGAAGCTCTTGCGCTTCTGCTTTCCGACGCAGGCTATAAATCGTCATATACGGACGAGTTTGAAAATGCCAAGGCAAAGTGGGAAAGGGAAATGGAGCGTCTTGCCGCTTACAGATACGGTGAGAATTTTGAGCCTCTTATTGCCGCCCGTGACGAGAAAACAATTCCTGAATTTGCTTCAAAATTCGGCACAATAACCCAGACCTCGGCTCTTTGCTTAATTCGTGAAAAGCTTGACGAGGACGCGATAGTTGTTGCCGCTTCGGGTTCTCTTCCCGGCGATTTACAGAGAATGTGGACCACCGACAGCAAGTATTCGTACAATATGGAATACGGCTATTCGTGTATGGGTTATGAAATTGCAGGCGCTCTCGGTTCAAAGCTTGCCGAGCCTGACAAAGAGGTTTATTCCCTTGTCGGTGACGGAGCGTATCTTATGCTTCATTCGGAGCTTGTCACCTCCGTTCAGGAGAAGAAAAAGATAAATGTTCTTCTCTTTGACAACTGCGGCTTCGGTTGCATAAATAACCTTGAAATGTCAAACGGAATAGGAAATCTTGCAACGGAATTCCGCTTCCGTGATGAGAAGGATGAGCTTCTCGGCGACCTTGTTCCCATAGACTTTGCAAAGGCGGCTTCGGGCTACGGAGTTAAGACCTACACTGCAAGAACGCTTGAAGAGCTTGAAGCGGCTCTTGAGGACAGCAAGAAGCAGACCGTTTCGACTCTTATTGATATCAAGGCTCTGCCGAAAACAATGACTGACGGCTACGGCGCATGGTGGCACGTCGGAATTGCTTCCACCTCCGAAAACGAAAATGTCAGAAAGGCATTTGAAAATAAGGAAGAAAACAGAAAGAAAGCGAGGAAATACTGATGTTTGACAAAAATAAGGTAAAACTGGGCATTGCGCCTATTGCGTGGACAAATGACGATATGCCCGATCTCGGAAAGGAAAACACTTATGAACAGTGCATTTCCGAAATGGCTCTTGCAGGCTTTACGGGCTGTGAGGTCGGTAATAAATACCCGAGAAACGATATGGCTTTTCTCAAAAAGTCGCTTGCGCTTCGCAATATGCAGATTTGCAACGCGTGGTTCTCGGCGTTCCTTACGACAAAACCCTATGAAGAGGTTGAAAAGGAATTCATTGAGCACATAACCTTCCTTAAGGAAATGGGCGCAAAGGTAGTCGGCATTTCCGAGCAGGGACATTCAATTCAGGGTACAGATAAGTCAATTTTTGACGACAAGTATATTATGAACGATGAAGAATGGGATTTGCTTTGCACGGGCGTAAATAAATTAGGCAAGGTTGCAAAGGATATGGGCATTACCCTTACTTTCCATCATCATATGGGTACGGTAGTTCAGACAGCGGCTGAAATTGACCGTCTTATGGAAAACACGGACCCCGAGCTTTTCAACCTTCTGTTTGACTCGGGTCATTTGGCTTACTGCGGTGAGGATTATATGTATATCCTTAAAAAGTATATTAACCGTATTAAGCACGTTCATTTAAAGGACATCCGTCCCGAGGTAATTGAAAAGGTAAAGGCAGAGCATTTAAGCTTTCTTCAGGGCGTACGGCTCGGCACATTTACCGTTCCCGGCGACGGCGCAATCGATTTCAAACCGATTTTTGACGTACTTGACGAAAACGGCTACGAGGGCTATGTCCTTGTTGAAGCGGAGCAGGATCCTGCAATTGCAAATCCGTTTGAATATGCCCTCAAGGCTCGCAAATACATAAACGAAGTTTCAGGACTTTGATAAACGCGGTAGGGGACGGCGTCCTCGACGTCCCGCAAAATTTACAAACATATTGTAGGGGCGGATACCATCCGCCCGTATAATCCACTAACCTTAAAGGAGAAGAACAATGGCTGTAGAAAAATTAAAGTATTTTGTAAACGGAGAATTCCGTGATTCAAAAACAGACGTATGGTATGACCTGCATAATCCCTCAACCGGTGAAATCACCGGTCAGGCTCCCTGTTGCACAAATGATGAGGTGCTTGAAGCAATTGAGGCGGCAAAGAAAGCTTATCCCGGTTGGAGAGCTGTTCCTGCAATAAAAAGAGCGCAGATTATGTATAAAATCCGTGACCTTATTATTGAGAGAATGGATGAGCTGACAATGTCCGTTGCTAAAGAAAACGGTAAGGTCTGGGGCGAGTCGGAGGGCGACGTCTTAAAGGCAAAGGAGGGCACGGAGCTTGCTACTCAGGTCCCTTCCCTTATGATGGGCGAAAGCATTATGGACGCTTCAAAAGGCTATGATACGGTTAAATACCGCGAGCCTCTGGGCGTATTTGCAGGCATAGTTCCCGTCAATTTCCCTGCGATGATTCCGTTTGGCTGGATGGCTCCGACATGTATCGCGTGCGGTAATACAATGGTATTAAAAGCCGCTTCGCTAACACCCAAGACCGCAATGCTTTTTGCGCAGATTTATAAGGAGGCAGGCGTTCCCGACGGCGTTATCAACGTTGTAACCTGCTCAAGAAATGAGATTAACACGATTCTTGACCACCCGGACGTTAAGGGAATTACTTTTGTCGGTTCAACTCCCGTCGGACTTAAGATTTATCAGAGAGCTGCTGCCGCAGGCAAGCGCTGTCAGGCTCTTTGTCAGGCAAAGAACCACGCTCTTGTTATGAGCGACTGCGCGCTTGAAAGAACCGTTGCAGGCGTTATAAATTCCGCTTACGGCTGCGCAGGTCAGCGTTGTATGGCTCTCTCGTGCTGCGTTGTTGAGGAGGCTATTGCAGATAAGTTTGTTGCAGAGCTTAAAAAGCAGGCCTCACTTATTAAGGTCGGACCGTCCTGGGAAAAGGATTCAAAGCTTGGCCCGATTACATACGAAAAGCATTATAAGGAAGTTCTTGCGGATATTGACAAGGGAGTCGCAGAGGGTGCCGAGCTTGTTCTTGACGGCAGAAACTGCGTTGTTGAAGGTTACGAAAACGGCTACTTTGTAGGCCCGACAATTTTTGACCACGTTACCGAGGAAATGTCAATTGGCAGAGAAGAGGTATTCGGTCCCGTTCTTTGCATTAAGCGCTGCAAGAACTTTGAAGAGGGACTTAAGATTATGAACGATAATCCCTATGCAAACGGCTCCGTTATTTACACCCAGAGCGGCTATTTTGCAAGGGAGTTTGCGCGTCACACCGACGGCGGTCAGGTCGGAATTAACGTTGGCATTCCCGTTCCCGTCGGCTTCTTCCCGTTCTCGGGTCATAAGCAGTCGTTCTTCGGCGATTTGCATTGCTTGGGCAAGGACGCTTACCGTTTCTACACCGAGTCAAAGGCAGTCACAACCCACTGGTTTGACGAGGAAGAAAAGACGTCAACTAACGTTTCCACATGGGACGGCACCATCTGATTTTTGATTATTTTCCGCAATACTGCGTTGGACTCGCTCGGAATATAGACGTATATGCCGTCGCTCGTCCGCCTTGTCTTGCGAAAAATCCTCTAAAAATCATTGAGGTTAGTTTTTCAATCATTTAGAATAGATATAAAACTTTTCGGAGGTTTATTATGTTAAATATCGGTATTATCGGCGCGGGCAGAATCGGTAAGGTTCACCTTGAGTCAATTTCGTATCACGTTAAAAATGCGGTTGTCAAGGCAGTTGCAGACCCGTTTATGAATGAAGAAACAGAAGCGTTTATCAGGTCATTCGGAGTTGAAAAGATTTCGAAGGATTACAAGGATATTCTTAATGACGCTGAAATTGACGCAGTTCTTGTCTGTTCGTCAACCGACACTCACTCTTCAATTTCGGTTGAAGCTATCAAGGCAGGCAAGCACGTTTTCTGTGAGAAGCCCGTTGACCATTCAATTGCTAAAATTCAGGCAGTTGCGGACGCTCTTAAAGAAAATCCGTCAATTAAGTTCCAGGTTGGCTTCAACCGCCGCTTTGACCACAACTTTGCGGCTGTTCGCAAGGCTTATGACGAGGGTAAAATAGGCGAGGCTCACATCCTTAAAATCACATCGCGCGACCCCGAACCGCCGAATCCTGCATACATTAAGGTATCGGGAGGAATCTTCCTTGATATGACTATTCATGATTTTGATATGGCGTGCTTTTTAACAAACAGTGATGTTGAGGAAATTTACGTCAATTCCGCAGTTCTTGTTGACCCGGCTATCGGTGAGCAGGGCGACGTCGATACGGCGATTATCACAATGAAGATGGCGAACGGCGCGCTTGCAGTTATTGACAATTCAAGAAGAGCCGCTTACGGCTATGACCAGAGAGCAGAGCTGTTCGGCTCAAAGGGTATGGTTGCAACCTCTAACGACACTCTTTCATCCGCAGTTATTTCCGATGCTTCCGGCGTAACGGGTGAAAAGCCGCTGTTCTTCTTCCTTGAAAGATATATGGAGTCCTTCTCGGAGGAAATGCGTCAGTTTGTTTCGGCAGTTGAGAATGACACCGAAGTCCCTGTCGGAATTCACGCAGGAATGCAGTCGGTTAAAATCGGACTTGCCGCTAAAAAGAGCGTTGAAGAGCATAGACCCGTTCTTCTTTCGGAAATTAACTGACAATAAAAAATCATTAAAGCCTCTCTTGAAAAAGAGAGGTTTTTGTATTTCTTGACAAATGTGTTAGAATAATAATGAAAAAAGGAGATGATACTGTGGTAGAAATCAATTCAAGAAAAGTTGCAATTGTCGGCTGCGGCTTTGTCGGTTCGGCTTCGGCGTTTGCACTTATGGAAAGCGGCTTGTTTTCCGAAATTGTCCTTATTGACAGAGACACGAACAAGGCGCAGGGTGAAGCGCTTGACATCAGTCACGGGTTGCCATTTGCAAAGCCTATGCAGATTTACGCAGGGGATTATTCCGATATTTCGGACGCTGCGATTATTATTGTTACGGCAGGCGCAGGTCAGAAGCCGGGAGAAACCCGACTTGACCTTGTAAAAAAGAACGTCGGAATATTTAAATCCGTAATCCCCGAGATTACGAAATATAATAAGGACGGCATTTTGCTTATAGTTGCAAATCCCGTTGATATTCTAACTTTTACAGCTGCAAAGTTGAGCGGCTTTGACGCTAACAGGGTTTTCGGCTCGGGAACAGTTCTTGATTCGGCAAGGCTTAAATATCTTTTAGGCGAGCATCTGGGCGTTGACCCGAGGAGCGTTCACGCATTCATTATCGGCGAGCACGGCGACAGCGAAATTGCCGCATGGTCAAGCGCAAATGTGTCGGGCATACCGCTTAATAAATTCTGTGAAATGAGAGGGCATTTTAACCACAATAAGGCTATGCACGCCCTTGCGGACACGGTTAAAAACAGCGCTTATGAAATAATCGAGAAAAAGGGCGCAACCTATTACGGAATTGCAATGAGCGTTAAAAGAATCTGTGAGGCAATTGTCCGCGACGAAAAATCGATTCTTCCCGTTTCAAGTATTCAGAAGGGGAATTACGGGGTTGATAAAATTGCGTTGAGTATGCCTGCAATAGTCGGCAAATACGGCGTTGAGGCGTCCGTTCCTATTGAGCTTAGCGAAAAGGAGCAGGAGGACCTCAAAAAATCCGCCGATACGCTAAAAGCAATTATTGATGAACTTGATATTTAAAAATGGAAATCTCCTTGAGAAAACTCTCAAGGAGATTTTACTTTAAAAAGAATTATAATAATATTCATCTTTTCCCAAAAGCCACTTTTTTGGGTTATTGTCAATGTACTGCCACTTTATCAAAAAATCGTCATAATCACGTATCACATGATCATAAAATGAACGCTGAAATACTTTATTTCCTGGTGAGTGGGAAGTATAGTTTATATCTCGTGTGATGTTATATTTCAACCAAGCAATTATCGAAGACACCGTAGGGGACGGGTTTCCCGTCCCAAAAGAGTCAATCAATATGATGAGGTGAATATGATTAGGCATTATTATATATTTTTCTAAAGTAACATTCTTGTATTTTTTCGGGTATCCGACGGATATATTCATCTGCAATTATTCCATACCGTTTTAGCTGCGGGACGGGAAACCCGTCCCCTACGATTTGCGATAATATGCATTTCATATCCTTTGTACAAATTGTTATGAAATATGCACCGTTTTGGGAATAATCATATTTTTTTAACCTGTTTGGTTTTCTTTCTTTTGGTATGCTTATCATTCAAACACAACTGTCACGATACTGTTTTTTGTGAGAGTGATTTGTTTTTGCTTTTCGCCCGTGTATGTCTGTTCAAGATTTCTTGTCTCGTCCGTTGTGTAAACCGTCATTCCTTTTCCCGTTACGTCAAGCTTAACGTCTTTATCCTCGCCCTCGTTTACAAGCACAAGAACGGTTTTTCCGTCAGGCGTTTTGTATGCCGACTGCGTAAGCTCGTATGAGCCGACCTTGCGTTTTATATCCCATTCGGCAAGATTTTCGTCCTCGGTGATATTAAGAGTTGAAACCGTATTTTCGCTTTCAACCATTACCGAACCCGTAGGAATGAATTTTGAATAATGAGCCAGGGCGTAATAGCGTTTCGCAATTGAGTACTCGGAAAAATCATTCGTCGCAGAGAAAAGTCCGTCGGCGTGGTCAAGTCCGTCCTCACTGTTTATTCCTATCTGGTTTACCGCAACCCAATTTGTCCAGGAATTAACGTGAGAAAGCGCCATATCCGAGCCGATAACCCTTGCCATAATCAGCGCGCTTTCAATTGTTTGCGTACCGTGTTCGCACGGCAGCTCGCACCACTCGCTCATATCGACCCTTGTATCGGAAAAATTGCTGTTTATGAAATTACCGAAATCCTCTTTCTGTACTGCGTAATTGTCTGACCAATAGCTGTGATAGCACAGCGCGCCGAGAACGGAAGAAATATCCTTGTCAGCCTTCATTCTTTCAAACCAGCCGTTTGTCTGCCAGCTTATATCGCCGCTTTCGGGACCGTAGAGCTTGACTGGAAGATTACGCTTTTTAATCTCCTTTGCGAACATACGCATAAGCGTAATAACCTCGTCAACCTCGTAATGACAGCCCTCCTGACGTACGCTTTCGCCGCCCCAGGACCACTGCGGCTCATTTATCGGGGAAATATGAGTTACCGGAATGCCTTCGTCAATGAAATGCTCGGTTATTGTCAAAAGATAGTCAACATAATCCTCGTAGCATTCCTTTTTGAGGTTTGACTTATACGCCGTCATACCGCCCGAGGACTGACCCGAAACGGTAAAGGAGTAATGCGGCGAATTTGCAAAGAGAATAACCGTATCGATACAACCGTAGGACAGGCATTTTTTCAGCATTTCAACTGCGTTTTTGTCGCGCGTGAAATCGTATTCCCATTTTCCCGTTTCTTCATTTTTAACAAGAAAGCTTTCCGTCAGTCTCCACGGATTATCAACGCGATTATTTTCTTCGTCATAGCCTGCGCCGACATTGTAGCGGTAGATGTTAAGACCGAGTCCTTCTTTGGAGTAAAGATATTTCGCAATATCTTCCCTTGTCTTTTCGTTACTGACGTTCTGGCTCCACCAGCACGACGAGGTGCCCCAGCCGTAAACGGGCTGAAGCTCATTTTCAGTTTTTACAGTAATTTTCATATCCTTTTCCCTCAACCCGAAAAACAGGGCTACGCAAATTATAACTGCCAAAAGGGGAATACAAATCAATAATAATTTCTTTTTCATACCTTTGTAATAACGGTTTTGAACATTCCGCCGTCCGAATAAGTGTAAGCGAATAAAGAGTCGGAAATGAACATCGGATTAAACAGCGTCGCAAACTCTTCTTTAATATAAAGCGAAGCCTTTTCGGTTTTGAAATTATAGGTGTAAACGCCGTATTCAAGAGCGTTGGTAACCGTACCCGTAAGCAGTACCGTGTTGCCGTCGGGACTTACCGAAAATGTCATGGCGCTTATTGAATAATCCTTAAGCACGCGCTTGCTTCCGTCAAGCAGTGAATAAACAATACCGTTCTCCTTATCGAGAAGATAGTTACCGCTTCTTGCGTATGCGGTTGAATAGTCGCCCGAAAGCGTAAGAATATTCTGGCCGCCGTTTTCCTCCTTGAAATCGTGGAAAACAGAAAATCCGGTTGAGGTCCTTTTAATGTAAATAAGTCCCTCGTCATCGCTGTTCACAGCGACGAAATTGCCTATAGTGTCGCTGACGAGCTTTTCTTCGTCCGAGCCGTTTTTGACGTATAAATCAAAGGGCGCCTTTCCGCTTTCGTCCGTCTGGTAATCGCGTGAGGAGAAGAAATAAATATCGTCGCCGAAGCCCTTAACGCTGTCCTCGGTTGTGACAAAGAAATCGCGTCTGTTAGCGCCCGTAATGTCAACGCCGCGGTTGCGGTTTGAAAAATACCTTTCCGTTTCGCCCGTTTCAAGGTCGATTTCAAACATATCGTCCCAGACTCTGTAATTATTATAAGCCGTGGACGGGTCGCTGTTTACGAGAAGCACCGTGTCGCCGTTGTCGAGCTTTACAAGGTTAAAAAGAATAAATGAATAAACCTTGACGGACGAGTCGTTCGCCCCCGAGAAAACACCGTAGCCGCAAAGGTTGTCCTCGGTTTGAATATAGTAGAGCTTTGTGTTTATTTCGTCGTCGCTCATTGAAACGCTTATATCAACCGTCTCAACGCCGTCGGTAACCTTTAAAAGCTGATTTTTTTCAAATTTATAAAAGGTCACCTTTGAGCTGTCGTCAAACGAATACAAATATCCGTCAAGATTTGCCTTTATCAGCGGCTTTTCGTGGCGAAGCTCGGTAACAACGTCCTGCTCATTTGACTCTCTTGTTGAAACGTCGCCTATTGACGCCTGAGGATTTTCCTGCTGCTCAATGAGCTTTTGTCTCATATAGAACGAAAATGCAACCGAAGCTGCGGCAAGAATTACAAGTACAATTGTAAGAATGTTTTTGCGTTTCATCAGTTCTCCTCCGAAGCCGAGGTGCTTTCTTCAGCGCTGTCCGCCGTTTCATCGGTTGTGCTTTCGCTGTCCGCAGTTGTTTCGCTTGTCGTTTCGGGAGCGGCAGTGGTTGAAATAAGCACTGTTGCGTCCTCGCTTACTGTCAGCGCTTCGGCAGTTGTCGCGATTTCTGGAGTGTCCGTTCCCTGAATGGCGCTGATATATGTTGAGCCGTCCTTGTCGGTACGAAGCGTAACTCTTACATATTTGTCAGGCTCAGGCGCGACCATATCGCCGTCCGCCTTCTGCGCCCATTCGTTACCTGCAAGAAGTCCGACCGTAAGCACGGTTGCGGAGCCCTTTTTGCTTATATCAACAATTCTCGGCGTGTAAATGGGAACAATGCCCGTAAGGGGAATTGTGTAGGTGTTAGCCTGGGAGTCGAAGGTAAAGGTGTAGCCGTAACCCTCAATTGTTGCGTGGGAAATTTCCGTCTGGGAGCCGAACAGCTCGTGGAATTTATTTTCAACATCTTCAGCCGGAATTACCATTCCGTCATCCGTATATTCGTACTTCTGCGGCGTCAGTTCATCCGTAAGAATTGACCATATCGCAATATCCGCAAGCTGGGTCTTGTCAGCCACCGTCACGTCGTCAAAGGTTTTCGGGTCGTTCATAACAACCGGACGCAAAAGCTTATTGTATTCTTCAATTTTTTCGCTGTTGTCAAACGCCTTGCTTATCCCTTTTGCCCCGGAGACTACAAGGAACACAAGACCGACAACCGCCAGAAGAACAATTATAAGTCCGACGGGGAACGCCCATTTATGAGTTCTTTTATGCTTATTTACATTTGCTGTTTCGCTCATTATTACACCTCATCTTATCTGTCCGTTACCGCGAACGGTGAATTTCATTGAAGTAAGCTCGTTAAGACCGAGAGGACCTCTTGCGTGGAGCTTTTGGGTGGAAATTCCGATTTCCGCGCCGAGACCGAAAACCCCGCCGTCCGTAAAGCGCGTGCTTGCGTTGTGATAAACCGCAGCGGCATCGACCTTATTTAAGAATTTTTCAGCCTCGTTTTTGTCCTCTGTGATAATTGCTTCACTGTGCTTTGTGCCGTATTTGTAAATTCTCTCAATAGCTTCGTCGGTGCTTTCAACAATATTTACCGACATATCGAAGCTTAAATACTCTTTGCCCCAGTCGTCCTCGGTTGCAGGCACAATATCGGGACAAATTTTTCTTGAAGCCTCGTCGCCGTGAAGCGTAACGCCCTTTTCGTCAAGCCGCTTTTTAATTATCGGAAGCGCCTTTTCGGCAATATCCTTATGAATAAGCAGACTTTCAGCCGCGTTACAAACGGACGGGCGTGACGTTTTGGCGTTGAAAATTATTTCGGCTGCCATTTCAAGGTTTGCATTTTTATCAACATATATGTGGCAGTTACCCGTTCCCGTTTCGATTACGGGTACGGTTGCATTTTTAACGCACGCCTGAATGAGCCCTGCGCCGCCTCTCGGAATAAGCACGTCAACGTACTCGTTCATTGTCATAAGCTCGGTTGCGCTCTGTCTTGAAACGTCTTCAACAAAGTTTATGCAGTCGGCAGGAAAACCGACCTTTTCAAGGGCGTTTCTCATAGTATTTGCAATTTCTGTGTTGGAATTTATAGCTTCCTTGCCGCCGCGGAGAATTACGCAGTTACCTGCCTTTAAACAAAGCGAGGCGGCGTCCGAGGTGACATTCGGCCTTGCTTCAAAGATAACCGCGATTACGCCTATGGGAACGCTGACCTTGGTTATCTCAAGTCCGTTGGGTCTTGTTACGTTGTCAAGAATTCTTCCGACAGGGTCGGGAAGAGCGGCAACCTCTCTTACGCCCTGAGCCATACTCTCAATTCTCTCTTTTGTCAGTAGAAGCCTGTCAAGCATTGTTTCGTTTATGCCGCTTTGACGGGCATTTTCCATATCAACAGAGTTTTTTTCAAGAATAGCGTCGCAGTTTTCAATAAGCGAGGAGGCAACGGACAAAAGCGCCCTGTTCTTTTCCTCGGTTGAAGCTGTCGCCAGAAAACGGGAGGCTTCTTTTGCGCGTTTGCCGAGTGTTTTTACATCTGTCATTTTTTCACCGCCTTAAAAACAGTGCCTGTATTTTTTCCTTCAAGCAGGTCATAGAGCTTTTCGGGGTCCGAGCCGTTCATAACAACCGTATCAATGCCTGCTTCGGTGGCAATTTTTGCCGCCTGAACCTTTGTCGCCATACCGCCCGTGCCTAAAAATGAGCCGTGAGGGGAGGCGATGGAAATAATTTTTTCGTCTATTTCTTCAACCTTTTCAATTAGCCTTGCGTCATCAAATTCATTGGGGTTTTTGTCAAAAAGACCGTCCGCGTCGGTGAGCATAACGAGCAAATCCGCGTCAATAAGCTTTGCAACAATTGCCGAAAGGTTATCGTTATCGCCGTAAACTATTTCTTCAACCGCAATGCTGTCGTTTTCGTTTACAACGGGAATTGCGCCGAATTCAAAAAGCTTGTTGAAGGTGTTTATGAGATTTTGCCGTCTTTCGTCGTTTTCAACGTCGCTTTTTGTAATGAGAAGCTGGGCGACGTTGTGGTTATATTCGGAAAAGAATTTATCGTACATAAACATAAGCTCACACTGACCTATGCTTGAAGCTGCCTGGCGGCTCGGGGTGTCGGTCGGTCTTTCCTTAAGACCCAATTTGCCGACTCCTACGCCTATAGCGCCCGACGAAACAAAGCAGATTTCAACTCCCGAATTCGCAATATCCGAAAGCACCTGAATAAGCTTTTTAATTCTTTTGATATTGGTTTTACCGTTGGGGTGAGTCAGGGAGGACGTGCCAACCTTAACGACCACTCGCTTATAAGACATAAAAACCACTTCCAATGAAAAATTACATATATATAATATAATACCATATTATGAAGCGAAACGCAATAAAAACAGCCGTATTAAATACGGCTGTTTTCGGCAACAAAAATATATGATGGAGGAACAAAAATCAAAGGACTTTTGAAAGAAAGTCTTTTAACCTGTCTGATTTCGGATTTGCAAAAAATTCATCGGGCGTGTTTTCCTCAATGATTTTTCCGCCGTCCATAAAGATAACTCTTGAACCGACCTCACGCGCAAAGCCCATTTCGTGGGTGACAACAACCATTGTCATACCGTCGTTTGCAAGATTTTTCATAACGTCAAGCACTTCACCGACCATTTCGGGGTCAAGCGCCGAGGTGGGCTCGTCAAAGAGCATTACGTCAGGGTTCATACAAAGCGCGCGAACTATTGCAATTCGCTGCTTCTGACCGCCCGAAAGCTGTGACGGATAGGCATCCGCCCTGTCCTTAAGACCGACCTTGTCTAAAAGCTCAAGCGCGTTTTTCTCCGCGTCCTGCTTGCTCACACCCAAAAGGGTAGTCGGCGCAATAGTCATATTTTTTAGAACGGTCATATTCGGGAAAAGATTAAAATGCTGGAAAACCATTCCCATTTTCTGGCGGTGGGTGTTTATGTTGACTTTTTTGTCCGTAATGTCAACACCTTCAAAGAAAATCTGTCCGGAGGTTGGGATTTCCAATAGGTTCAGCGAGCGTAAAAATGTGCTTTTTCCGCTTCCAGACGGACCGACTATTACAACTACCTCTCCCTTGTCAATTTCACAGTTAATACCGTCAAGCGCTTTGACAGTGCCGTCTGTATAATGCTTTTTGAGGTCTCTAACGGAGATTAAGATATTATCGTTCACTCTTTCTTAACCTCCTTTCAAGCTTGCCGACAAATGCCGACAGAACAGTAACGGCAATAAGATATGTCAGCGCGACCGCAGTCAGCGGAAGAACGTAGTTGAAGGTTCTTCCTGCGATAATATTGCCCGACTTTGTCAGCTCAATTACGCCAACATAGCCTGCAACCGAGGTTTCCTTCAACAGTGCGATAAATTCATTTAGCAGGGCAGGGAGGACTGCTTTGAACATCTGTGGGATTATTATGTAGCGCATGGTTTGAATGTAATTGAAACCAAGGCTTCTTCCTGCCTCAAACTGACCGTTGTCGACTGACATTATGCCTGCGCGGAAGATTTCCGCAACGTATGCGCCTGAATTTATTCCGAAAGCGAAAATACCGACCATTACGCCGTTGCTTGAGTTTTTAAAGATGACAAAATAGCTTATCATCAGGAATACTACAACCGGAATGCCGCGCAGTACCGTCAGATAAATCTTGCATATTGCATTAAGCACGCAAATTACGCCGTAGCCAATGCCTCCGCGAAGCTTTAATGACTCGGAATTCTTATCAAATGAAGAACGCACAGCGGCGACTAAAATGCCGATTATGATACCGACAATGAGAGCGCCTGCGGTGATTTGCAGTGTATTCAAAAATCCTGTCAGAAGAAATTTGTACCTTTCGCCTTCAATGAAAATGCGGTGCAAATCCTCTGATAAAGTTAAAAGAATAGGCACATTAAAACCCCTTTACACCCGAAATTCAGGGCAGTATAGGCTGCCCTGAATTTAAGTTTTTAAAAATTTTATTCAGCAGGGATATATTTGTCAATAATTTTCTGAACGGAGCCGTCTGCTATGAGCTCTTTAAGAGCGCCGTTTACAGCTTCCTGAAGCTCTGTATTTTCCTTTGCGAAGCAAATTGCATAATCCTCAACCGTGTATTCCGTATCAAGAATCGCAAGACCTTCGTTAGCTGCTACATAGCTCTTTGCAGGTTCGTTATCGATAATAACGCAGTCAACCTTGCCTGCGATAAGCGCTTCAACTGCAAGTGCGCCGTTAGCGTACTTTGTTACGTGGTCGTCGCCGTAGTCGTCTGAAGCGTAGATGTCGCCGGTTGTGTTTTCCTGAACACCTATCATTTTATCGGCAAGGTCATCAATTGACTTGATGTCGCTGCCTTCTTTAACGATAACCGCCTGAATACCTGTTGCATAACTGTCAGAGAAATTTACCTCTTCAAGACGCTCGTCCGTAACCGTCATGCCTGCCATGCCCATATCGTACTTGCCTGCCTGGACCCCGGGAATAATTGAACCGAATTCAATGTCCTCAATTACAAGCTCCATACCGAGCTTCTCGGCGATAAGACCTGCGATTTCGGCGTCGATACCTACGATGTTGTCACCCTCGTGAAATTCATAGGGCGGGAACTCCGCATTGGTTGCCATTACAAGCTGCTTAACTTCAGTGGTGCTGTCCGTCGGCTCTGTTGACGGCTCGGTTTCTCCGCCGTTCTTTGAGCAAGCTGCAAGAATGCCTACGGAAATAACGAGTATTGCTGCAAGAATAATTGCTATAACCTTTTTGTTTTTCATTTTTGTTTCCTCCTAAAAATTGTTTTGGTTTGAACTTGCGTATAATTTATCACTAAAAATGCATAATGTCAAGCAAAAAATGCAAAAAAATTGAATATTTATGCATATTTATACATTTTTCATAAAAAATATACAGGGCAGAAGCTCTGCCCTGTATAAAAATTTACCAATATGGAGTTTAAAACGCTTATTTTGCTATATCAACATACCACTGCGAGCCGATTTTAATGAGTGTAAGCTCTGTAGGATTAGCCCAAAAATCAGCATTCTGACTCTTTATCTGAGCGTCATCGCCCTCGCCGGTAACTGTGTTTTCAAGAGTAACAATAGCATACGCACTGATATCCTCTTCTTTAATACCAAAGCTTTCATATGCCTTTTTCTGTGAGTCGGATAAAGCGGAATAGTAATTTGAAATTCCGAGAGAATCATCATCGATCCAAATGTCTTTAACCTCGGTATCAATATAATAGCCGGCAATATACGGGTCGTCTTCATCCTCTTCGGTTCTGGCAGTGAGATATTTATCTGCGTAATCCCTGCCGTTGCCGTAGAGCGATTCATTTTCAACTTTTAAGTATTCAAGATATGTTGCGAGGTTACCCTCAATACAGGTGAACATATCTTCGTCAGAAATAAAATCATTTCCGTATATTTCTTTATGGGCTTTTTGATAATCGGCAAAATAGGTTGAGAAAAACTCGTCGTAGTTTTCAAAACCGACTTCTTCATTAAGGCGAACGAATTCGGGATACATCTTTTCAAGAATAGCAGTCAGCTTTTCGCCCTCTTCTTCAGCCGTAAGTTCTGGTGCTGTGCCGTCGTTTTCTTTGACATACTGATTTATATAGTGCTCCCTGAGATAGTCGCCCATCTTTTGATTTATGCTCATTGTCGAATACTTGAGCGCGTCATAGCCGTCGCCCTCGACAGTGTTCATAACATACTGTCTTGCAACCTTTTCGGGTGAAAACATTATATATTTTGAAACATAGTAGTAGGTGATAAGTCCTGCGGCAACAACAATGAATGTGACAACGGCAACAACAGCGTATGTTAAATTGAACTTTTTGTTTTCCTGTTTCATTTCTTTAGCCATTTTCATTGCCTCCTTATTCTTCAACTACGCCGCGGCGTTCAATAAGCTCTTTTGAAATCTGCTCTCTCTTCTTCGAGTTGAGGTCATAGAAGAGAATGGGAATCATCTGACCGATAACGAAAACGGCAGGGATAATTGTATAAATCATAAGGAATTTATTGAGCGTTTCGGGAGTCTGCGTAGCGTAAGCAACGTTCATATTTGTTGAAGCCTTGTAGCCTGACCATACGACAAGAGCCGGACCGAAGGATTTTGTAAGAGCGGAAGCAACCTTTGCGAAGAAGCCGTAGCCTGCGTAGCAAAGACCTTCCTGGCGCTGACCTGTTTTCCACTCGATTTCATCAACGCAGTCGGCGATCATTACGTTAGGCGTAAGGTTAGTGTTGCCGTGCTGAAGTCCGACAAAGAAATTGATGATAAGGAAGGGGATGGTAAGCGTTGAATTAAAGCCGATAATCTTTGAAACAATAAAGAGTATCGTAAGGCTTGTTGCGCCGTAAACACAGCCGATTATGTAAACCGTCTTTGTGCTGAATTTCTTTAAAAGCTTTTTAACAACAAGCATACCTACCGCCGTGCCTATGCCCATAGGAAGCAAAAGACCGATTTTGAGGTCCTTTGAGCCGAGCATATAAACGGCGATGTAAAGCGAAACCGTGCCGTAAACGCCTCTGCCGAAGCCCGTGAACTTGGTAAGCGAAACCATAAGAAGGTTTTTGTTTGTGAAAACAAATTTCAGGCTTTCCTTAAGGCTTACCTTTTCTTCGGTGTAGGGGACGCGCTCCTTGTTGTTTACAAACATAATCATTGTGAACAGTACGCATCCGAGGGCGCAGATACCCGTTGAAATGAGCAAATCCATGCCCTGACCCTCGGCAACCTTGTACTGCTGTTTGCCGATAGCGCCTTTAAGGATAGCGCCGACAACGATAAGCACAACCATACCGCCCGACTGACCGACTGCTTTAAAGATACTTGCAATTGAAATTGCGTCGCCGCGCTCTTCGGGATTAGGCGTACAACAAGCGCCGAAGCAGCCTGCAGGGCTTTCAACTGCGGTTGCTATCATAGTCCACAGTGAATAGATAACGAACATCCAGACAATAGCAAAGGTTGCGTTATTTGTTTTCGGAGCGAGGAAAACAAGAATGGCGATAATGCCCATCGGGATAACGCCGAAGCCTATCCACGGGCGGATTTTACCCCATCTTGTTCTTGTTCTGTCAACAAGATAACCGACCACAAGCTCACAAACAGCGCCGACAACTCCTGCGACGCCGAATACGAGCGCAAGCACCTTTGAAATGACCGCAGGGTCAATGCTCGTGCCCTTGAATGCAAAGTCGTTAAAATATGTATAGGTGTAGTCGGGCATCCAGCCTGTTAAAAGGCAAACGCCGAAAAGACCTATACCGAAAGTCCACATCTCGGACTTTCTCATATACTTTTTCATATATATTTTCCTCCCTTGGAAATATTATTTACGGATTTGTGCAAATGCCGTACTTGTTGAACTTGTAGGTCTTATTTCCTATCTTAACAGTACGGTTAATTGCGTTTACGCCGTTATTGTAGAAATAATATTTGTAGGTTTTGCCATTGGAAGCCTTGATGTTCTGCCAACCTGTACGCATATATCCGTTTGTACCGAAATAGTATCTGTATGCAACTCCGTTAGCATTTGCTATCCATTGCCAGTCTGTGCGCATATATCCGTTAGTTCCAAAGAAGTACTTATAAATTTTTCCGTTGGAAGCCTTAATACTCTGCCAACCTGTACGCATAACTCCATTGTCACCGAAATAATACTTATATGCAACACCTTTTGAGTTCTTTATCGACTGCCAGCCTGTACGCATATAGCCATTAGGTCCGAAATAATATCTGTATTTAACGCCCTTTGAGTTTGCTATCCATTGCCAATTTGTGAGCATTACACCATTGGTATGAAAATAGTACTTATATGTAACGCCTTTACTGTTTTTAATCGACCTCCAGCCGCCTGATACCATACAACCGTTTGCGTCAAAGTAATATCTATATGTAACGCCTTTTGAGTTCTTTATATCCTGCCAGCCTTTGCGCATTGTTCCGTCAGCGCCAAAATAATACTTATTACCGTTTAAAGAAATAAGCTTGTTCTTACACATTACGCAGTCAGAACCGAAATAATACTTCTTTCCGTTTATTTCAACAAGGCTGTTTTTCTCTGCAAATCCGTCAGAGCCGAAGTAATATACTTTTCCGCCTGCACTTCCTGTTTTATTTTTATAAGCTATTCCGTCACTGTCAAAATAATACAGATATCCGTAAATTGAGAACAGACCGTTTGTATATGCAGCACCGTCTGCGCCAAAATAGTATGTATTATTTCCAGGGGAAATGAATCTGTTTTTATACATCATGGCATTATGGTCAAAATAATATGTCTTTCCATTAACGACAGCCACTTTATTTTTGTATGCTATTCCGTCAAAACCAAAGTAATATGTAGTACCGTCAATGTCGGCAAATGTTTCTGTGTACGCAATACCGTTTTCATCAAAGTAGTAAGTATTGTTCTCAAATGAAACAAGGCTGTTTTTACTCATTTTGCCATTATTGTCGAAATAATGCTTTTTACCGTCAATTTCGATAATTGAGTTAGTCACCATTTTTCCATCAGGATCGAAATAGTATAAAACATCATCAATAGTTTTTAGGCCTGTAACAAATTCACCGGTCTCTTCTTTCTCGATATAATATTTTGAATTATCAAGAGTTATAAACCCTGTAACATAACTTGTTGATATAAATGGAATGGAGTTTTTAATTGCAAATGAATATGCATATGAATATGTTTTTCCTGTTATGCTAATATTCGTACAATTATAAAATGCTTCATTACCTATGCTTGTAACGCTATCAGGAATTGTTATACTATCAAGTGAAGAACATCCACAAAATGCTCTGTATCCTATAGTTTTTATACTATTTGGTATTGTTACATGTTTAAGTGAGAAAAATCCATTAAATGCGAAATCATCTATTCTATCAATATTATCAGGTATTATTATTGAAGTGATTTTGCTATAGATTTTTGATGTCTTTAAAAAGTTACAATCAGGATTATAGTTAACAACAAAACTATCAAAATTGCAATTGTAAAATGCATCACTTCCAATGATTTTGACATTATAAGGGATTGTCAAACTTGAAAGTGACGAACAATAACCAAATGCACAATCATCAATCTTTGTAACACTATCAGGTATTGTCACGCTTTCAAGCGAAGAGCAACCATAGAAAGTATATAATCCTATATTTGTAATACGGTTTGGCAAGATTACGCTTTTAAGCGAAGTACAACCGTTAAATGCACTACTGCCTATGCTTGTGACACTATCGGGGATTACTATACTTGTAAGTGAGGTACGGTTTTGAAATGCACCATTACCTATACCTAAAACTCCATTAAGAATCGTTATGTTAGTAAGTGAGGTGCAATATCCAAACGCATCCTTACCAATATCTTCAACACTTTCAGGAATTATCAGATTATCTATATTTGTACAACTGTAAAAAGTAGCCTCACCAATATTTGTAACGCTATTTGGGATTGATACGCTTGTGAGCGAGGTGCATTTGTAAAATGCTTGATCACCTATACTTGTAACACTGTCAGGAATTGTGACACTTTCAAGTGAGGTGCAATTAGAAAATGCACTACCGCCTATGCTTGTAACACTATCAGGGATTATTATGCTTTTAAGTGAGGTGCAACCGTAAAATGCACTGCTACCTATACTTGTAGCGCCATCCGGAATAATAACATCAGTGATTATTTGTTTGATACTGCTATAGTTACAGTGAGGATTATAAGTTACAACGCATTCCGTCATTGACGAGCAATAGGAAAATGCACAGTTACCTATACTAATAACGCTACTGGGAATTTCTATTCTTTCAAGAGAGGTACAGCTGTCAAACGCATAATCACCAATACTTGTAACACTTTCAGGTATATTTATGCTTGCAAGCGAAGTGCAACCGCAAAACGCATCATCACCTATACTTGTAACGCTATTAGGTATTGTTATACTTTCAAGGCTATCAAAACGTAGAAAAGCATCTTCCTTAATCTCCGTAACATTATTTGATAGTATAACCTTTTTTATTTTAGGAACAAAGTCTTCAAAACAATATGACGCATTCGGATTATAATTTAAGGTTATATCAGATAGCGAGTCACAATCCGTAAATGCCCAACCTAAATCCAAAACACTATAAGGAATTGTTATACTTAAAAGTGCGGAGCAATGGGAAAACGCTGCATCACTTATACTTGTAACACTTTCAGGAATTGTTATGCTTACTAGCGAGGTGCAATATTGAAATGCTCCAAAATTAATACTTTTAACACCATCTGGAATTATTATGCTTTCAAGTAAGGAGCAATGGGAAAATGCATTTGCGGCAATTGCTTTTGTTCCTTTTCTAATCAAATAACTTCCGTTTAATTCTAAGGTTGCTTTTATTAGGTGATTTCCAATATAAAGCACACCATTAACCCAATTTTCTAAATCATTATAGAACGCAGTGTTATTAAACGCTTCACCAATACTAGTAACGCTGTCAGGGAGTGTTATGCTTACTAGCGAGTAGCAAGACTCAAATGCCCAATTACCTATACTCGTAACACTATCGGGAATTACTACACTTGCAAGTGACGAGCAATTGTAAAACGCATAATCACCAATACTCGTAACACTGTCGGGGATGGTTATGCTTACAAGCGATGAACGACCTAGAAATGCACCTTCACCTATACTTGTAACACTATCTGGTATTGTATATGAAGATTCCGTTTTACAAGCAGGATAACAAATGAGTTCAGTTCTATCGATATTGAACAAAACCCCGTTCAGAGAAGTATATGCCGTATTACTACTGTCAACTGTTATGCTTACAAGCGAGATGCAATAAAAAAAAGCAGAATCACCTATACTCGTAACACTGTTAGGTATTTTTATGCTTGTAAGCGAGGTGCAATCTTTAAATGCCCAATCTCCTATTATTGTAACACTGGCGGGTATTGTTATATCTGTAAGTGCATGGCAATTAGAAAATGCAAAATTACCTATACTTGTAACACTGTCTGGGATTGTTACGCTTTTAAGCGATGTGCAATCTTCAAATGCAGAATCTCCTATGCTCGTAACACTGTAACCCCCAATAGATGAAGGAATGGTAAGTGAGGTTGCAGAACTAGTGTATTTTGTTATTGTTGCTTTACTGTTTTCAACGGAACAGACAAAAGCTCCATCAATAATTAAAGCAAACGAATCTAACCCCGTCAGCGGTAAGGCTGTCAGGACCATTACAAGTACCAATATAATTGATAACCCTTTTTTAAGCATTTTTTATTCCTCCAGATAATCAGTGTTGAAGAAAATGTTATTTCCTCTCGCCCGAGATTTTGCCGCTGGCTCTGTCATCAAAATATGTAGAATTCTTCGGGACTACAAAGGTGATACCTTTTTCGATTAACTCAAAGGTTGCCTCGGTTACATATTCGCACTCGCCGTCAACATTGACTGCGGCAGGCTTTTTGCTTTCGATATGAAGCTTTTTTCCGCGTACAAAGGTCGTAATGTCCCAGTCAAGGTGCTCGCCGCGCTTGTACGCCGCCATCATTGTCGCAAGCTTAAAGCGTGAAACCTTGCTTTTGACTAAAATCATATCAAGAAGTCCGTCGTCGGGAATTGCCAACGGCGCGCCCATATATCCGCCGCCGTACCAACGCGAATTTGCGCAAAGAGAGAACAGCATTGTGTCCTCCATCTTGAATTCGTCGTCAACATAAATCTTAAAATAACTCTTGAGCTTTCTGAAAAGGCAGTGAACAAGTGAAAAGGTATATGCCATTTCACCCGTGATAAACGGGAGCTTTTTGAAATAGACCTGCTTTGCGCAGACCTCGGCGTCAATACCCATTGAGCACTGGTTAATCGCTATTTTGTCGCCGCATTTAATAAGGTCAAGCTTAATAGGCGTGCCGTTGACGTGGTCGTCAATATTTGTCATTTCGCTTGCCTTGCCAAAAAGGCGAATGAAATCGTTTCCGCTGCCAAGTGGAATAACAGCAACCTCTGTTGTGTCGGGGTAAAGATACGCGCCGTTTACAACCTCAAACAGAGTTCCGTCACCGCCGCAGGCGTAAAAGCGGATATGCTCGCCGCTTGAAGCCCTCTGCTTGACATAGGTAATTCCCTCGTAAGGAGCGGTAGTGATGTGAATTTCAATATCAAGCTCGGGGTGGTCCTTCTGATACTGCTCAATTTTCGGCTTGATGAATTCAAGCACCTTACCCTTGCCTGATTTCGGATTTACAATAAAAATGTGTTTCATTCTTCATTCCTCCGATTTATTTAAAATACATATATAACTGACATTTAATCATTCCGTTGTATAGCTTACGGCGTTTGTCGGCAGTCCGCCCGAAAAGCTGCTCAAAGTTTTCGTGAGGAGTTATAACCGAATAGCTGAAGCCGTGCCTTTGAGCGAAAACTCTGCCCAAAGTACGGTAAAGCTCATCCACCTCGCCCGATTCCATAAGCCTTTCGCCGTAGGGCGGATTTGTTATAACGGTTCCTCTATCGGTTTGCGGTGAAAAATTTTTAACGTCCGAAAGTGAAAAATCAATGTACTTTTCAACTCCTGCGCGTTTTGCATTTTCCCTTGCAAAGCTCAACGCATTTTTGTCCGTATCCGAGCCGAACGCGTGGAAATCCTCACAGTATTTTATATTCTCTTTTGCCCTTTGCCTTTCGTCGTCCCAGATTTTCCTCTCAATAAATGAAAATCTTTCGGCTGAAAAATTTCGGTTTAAGCCGGGAGCGATATTGTGAGCCATCAGCGCGCCCTCAATTAAAAGCGTTCCGCTGCCGCACATGGGATCGTATAATTTATGGTACGGGCGAAGGCGTGAAAAATAGCACAACGCCGCCGCAAGAGTTTCCTTTATTGGCGCTTCGTTTGCGCTCAAACGGTAACCTCTTTTGTGAAGAGCCACGCCCGACGTGTCAATGAGAAGCAGAACCCTGTCCTTCATAACGGAAAACTGTATCTGATAAATGCTTCCCGTCTCCTCAAACCATTCAATATTATACTTTGACTTTAATCTTTCAACTATCGCCTTTTTTATTATCGACTGGCAGTCGCGAACGCTGAAAAGAGTCGACGAAACCGAGTAACCCTTTACGGGAAAAGCGTCGGTTTTTCCTATGTATTTTTCCCATTCAAGAGCCCTTGTCCCTTCAAAAAGCTCTTCAAAGCTTTTTGCGGTAAATGAGCCGACAAGTATCTGTACCCTTTCGGAAAAACGGGAGCATATATTTGCTCTTGCAATAATGCTTTCGTCTCCCGTAAAGAAAACCCTGCCGTTTTCACTTGTCACATTTTCAGCGCCCATAAGCTTTAATTCGTCCGCAATAGGCTTTTCAATTCCCAAAAGCGTGGGCACGGTTAAATTATATTCCATATCTGCTCCGAAAAAATCAATATACTATTTTATTATACTAAAATACTGTCGATATATCAAGAAAAAAAGAACGGAACGCTTCCAAAAAGAAGCATTCCGTTTTGGTTATTTTAATTAAAAAATTACGCCTTGTCCTTGCAACCGAAAACAACATCGATTTTATGGGAAACAACCTCTTCAATTGCGTTTCTTGCAGGAGTGAGGTACTTTCTCGGGTCAAAGTCCTTCGGATTTTCGGCAAGGTGCTTACGAAGAGCCGCGGTCATAGCGATGCGGATGTCCGAGTCAACGTTTATCTTGCAGACTGCCATTGAAGAAGCCTTCCTTAACATATCCTCGGGAATGCCTATTGCGTCGGGCATTTCGCCGCCGAATTCGTTAATTGTCTTGATGTGGTCCTGATTAACCGAGCTTGCGCCGTGAAGAACTATCGGGAAGCCGGGAAGACGTTTGCCGACCTCTTCAAGGATGTCAAAACGAAGCTGCGGCTTCTGACCGGGCTTAAATTTATAAGCGCCGTGAGAGGTGCCTATTGCAATTGCAAGTGAGTCAACGCCTGTCCTTGTGACAAAGTCAACAACCTGGTCGGGATTTGTGTAGCTTTCCTTACCCTCTTCAACTACTACGTCGTCCTCAACGCCTGCGAGCGTGCCGAGTTCGCCCTCAACAACTACGCCGTGAGTATGAGCGTATTCAACTACCTGTTTTGTAAGAGCGACGTTTTCTTCATAGGGAAGCGAGCTGCCGTCTATCATTACCGACGTAAAGCCGCCGTCAATACAGCTTTTGCAGGTCTCAAAATCGGGACCGTGGTCAAGATGGAGAGCAATGGGAAGACCCGTTTCGTCTGCAGCGGCCTTAACCATAGCGTAAAGATAACCGTGAGACGCGTACTTTCTTGCGCCTGCGGAAACCTGAAGAATAACGGGCGCGTTAAGCTTCTTTGCAGCGCGTGTTATTCCCTGGATAATCTCCATATTATTTACGTTGAAAGCGCCTATCGAATAGCCGCCCTCATAAGCCTTTTTGAACATTTCGGTTGTTGTTACCAATGGCATAAAATCATCTCCTAAAAAATCATTGGGAATATTATATTATAATCCTTTGCTAAAGTCAAATTATTTTAACAAACCGGTTTTTATTTGAATATAATATTCCGAGGTTTTTAAGGAGGTAAACATATGGTTAAATATTTTTTGGGCGCAAATACGGGGAACGGTTTTTACTCGCTCTTTGACGAGCTGTATTTTCCGTCTTATGAGGGAAGATTATTTGTCATTAAAGGCGGACCGGGAACGGGCAAATCCTCGGTTATGAAAACGGTTGCTGCCGAAGCGGAAAAAAGGGGATACTCGGTTGAAAGGATTTATTGCTCCTCCGACCCCGACTCGCTTGACGGAGTAATTATTCCCGAAATTAAAACAAGCATTGCGGACGGAACTCCTCCGCATATAATTGAACCGAAATATCCCGGAGCCGTTGAACAGATTTTTAATCTCGGCGACTGCTGGGACACGGGTTATCTTCAAAAAAATGCTCAAGGCATTAAGGAAAAGAGCTTCGAATGCTCGTCGTATCACTCGCGCGCAGTCAGGTTTTTAAAAGCTTATTCTTCCTTGCTTAATGACAGCAAACGCCTTGTAAAGGACTGCGTTGAAAGCGAAAAGCTTAACGATTACGCAAAAAGGCTTTGCGTCCGTGAATTCGGGAATGCCACGGGGCAGGGGACTGTCAGGCGCCGTTTTTTAAGCGCAGTGACTCCGAAGGGGATAACCTGCTTTGAAGAAACGGTAGATACGCTTTGCCAAAGGGTTATTTGCATTGAGGACGAATACGGCGTTGTTTCAAACAGCCTTCTTTGTTTTCTCGGCAAGGCGGCTGTCAGAAGCGGACTTGATGTAATAGTTTGTCCGTGCGTCAGCGACCCGAAAAGAAAAATTGATCATCTTATTATTCCGTCAAAGGGGCTGTGCTTCTTTACGGGCAATAATTCGCATTTTCTCAACAGCGAGGCTTCGAAAACCGTAAGCGCAAAACGGTTTTTAAATACCGCGCAGGTGAAAAAGCATTCCGCAAGGCTTTCGTTTAACTCCCGTGCGTCAGCCGAGCTTCTTGACGAAGCCGTGCTCTCGGTTGCAAGGGCAAAGGCAATTCACGACGAGCTTGAAAAATACTATATTGAGGCAATGGATTTTGACCTTGTAAAGGAAAAAACTCATTCTCTAATAAAGGAAATATTTGACTAATGCGTTTTCTAATATTATAATAAAAATACAGGAATACCTTTTTAAAATAAGGAGGATTATTATGAGAAAATGTTTAAGATGCGGCGCTGATATGATAGAAAACCTTGAATCGGGACTTAAATTGAAGCGCACACCGAATTTTAAGGTTGTTGAGGTTGACCTCAAAACGGCAATGTGTCCGAAATGCGGTTGCACAGAGCTTTATACCGATGAGCTTTCTGTCATTGAAAAGGTCGGCGGCCCGAAGATGATGGAAAAATAGAACCGAAAAAACCTGCTGACTTTTCGGTCAGCAGGTTTTTAATTATTTATTATCTTCTTTAAGCTTTTTATTCAGTTTTTTGACAGTCGCCCTTGTAATCAGAGAAACGATTACAAAGATTATTACATAAATTACCACGAAGACAGCCGTATAAATGAGTATAACCTTCCAGTTGAACGGTATCCAGCTGTTGATAAGGTAAAACACGGTAAATGCAAGGTAAATGCTCACTAGCTGCGCAAGGGCTGATTTGAGCGGCGACCAGCTTTCAATTTTATGAAAGACACAGCTTCCTGCCTGAATAAAAGCGATAATGTAGGTGCTCACTATTGCAAGAAAGACCTGGCTCGGTCTGATTTCAAGCTGCGCAGGGCTGACTATCTGCCAGAGAATGAAGCCGTAGATAATCGGACCCAAGCCTGCAAAGACTGCGCCTGTCAATAAGAACTGTTTAAGATATTTATTCATTTTATACCCATCCTTTTTAATACATATTTTGTCTGGCGTCTGGAAATAAAATCCGTTTCGCCGTTTGTAAGCTCAACCTTCAAAGAGCCGCCGAAAGAGGAGGAGAATTTTTTAATGTGCTTTCGGTTTACAAGGGACGACTGGTTGACTTTTAAAAATGCTTCTCCGAGCATTTCCTCAATTTCATAAAGCCTTAATTTCAAACGGTATTTACCGCTGTCGGTTGAGGCGTAAACCTTGTTGTTTTCAACAAAAACGCGGAAAATGTTTTCTTTTTTTAACGGAAGAATTTCATTTTCTCCGTATCCCGTTACGGTAATTTCATAACTTTCAACAAGCTGTTCAATTTGCCTGACAAGCTCGCTTCTTTTGTGAGAAAAAATTTCAATTCTTTCTTCCTCGTTTTCATCAACGGTTAACCTGATTTTCATTTTCTCGCCCCTTTAACTGTATTAAAGCATTTTATCTTTTTAATTTCAATAGTAAAACCGCATTTGGTCATTTTTTTAATGCAAGCGGTAAAAAAGAAAACTGAAGACTGAAAAGTGAAAAATGAATAATATGAATAAATTATATGTCCGCCTCGCTCTGCCTGAAGGCAAACCGCTCGGCACGGACAATTTCGTTCGCTCCTCTTCGTAAAAAGATAAATAACAAAAAGCACCCCGAGGAGCACCCTACATATGTAGGGTTGCGATAAAGAAGGTTTTAGGAATGGCGGTACAGTTTAGCGACTGTGCCG
>ERZ842401.150-NODE-150-length-90625-cov-30.612311_pt1 | contig 90625 bp, 59 predicted proteins | sample MGYA00521270_ERZ842401 | MGnify/ENA primary metagenome ERZ842401 (study PRJEB31892, sample SAMEA3878208) | bioreactor metagenome | biome: Moose rumen | place: Sweden | collected 2011-10 | study: EMG produced TPA metagenomics assembly of the PRJEB12797 data set... | reverse complement strand
TGTTGGTCAGCACCATGTTCAGCGAGTCGCTCTTCGACTTCACCTCCACCAGGTGACGGATATACTGGTTCGACTCGTTGATCTGGTCCACCAGCTTCTCGATGCTGACGTTGTTCTGCGAGGCATTCGACAGACTCTTGTCGAGCGACGCCTGCAGTTTGTCATAGGCCGACTTCTGCTCGGCCAGGGCCGTCTGCTGTGCTGCCAGCTGTTCCTCGAGGGCGGTGATGCGGGCATTCTTGCCAGCCAGGTCCTCCTTGGCCGACTGCAGGTTCGTAGTCAGCGACTTGTTCTCGTCGCGGCAACTCGTCAGTTCTTTCTTGCTGGCACAACTGCTCAGCACTATGGCAGCGGCTGCTGCAATCAATAATACATTTTTCTTCATACTCTCTTTTGTTGGTTAATGATAAAAATCGCTGCAAATTTACGGATATGACGGGAAAAACCACCAAATGTAAGAAGGAATTAGCGTATTTTAACCTCGAAGGGCTTGTATTTCATTTATTTTTTGTAACTTTGTCGCTGAATTGAAGCATTATGGGAAATTTAGTAGCTATTGTGGGACGCCCCAACGTGGGCAAGTCCACCTTATTTAATAGACTGACCAACAGTAGGCAGGCCATCGTGAGCGACGAGGCCGGCACCACCCGCGACCGCCAGTACGGCAAGTGCGAATGGACCGGACGCGAGTTCTCCGTGGTAGACACCGGCGGCTGGGTGGTCAACAGCGACGACATCTTCGAAGAGGAGATACGCAAGCAAGTCATCATTGCCACGGAGGAGGCTGACCTGGTGCTCTTCCTCTGCGACATCAAGAACGGCGTGACCGACTGGGACATGGACGTTGCCCAGATACTGCGGCGCGCGAAGTTGCCCGTGCTGCTGGTGGCCAACAAGGCCGACGACGGCAAGGACCACTACGGACAGTACGAGTTCTACAAGCTGGGACTGGGTGACCCCTACCCCATCAGCGCCGCCACCGGCAGCGGTACCGGCGACCTGCTTGACAAGATTCTGGAGATCCTGCCCGAGAAGCCCGACGACGGTCTGGAGGACGGCACCCCCCGCTTTGCCGTGGTGGGTCGTCCCAATGCCGGCAAGTCGAGCCTCATCAACGCCTTCATCGGCGAGGAGCGCCATATCGTGACCGACATTGCCGGCACGACACGCGACAGCATCTACACCCGCTACGACAAGTTTGGCTTTGACTTCTACCTGGTCGACACCGCCGGCATCCGCCGCAAGAACAAGGTGTCGGAAGACCTGGAGTTCTACAGCGTGATGCGCTCTATCCGTGCCATCGAGAACTCGGACGTGTGCATCCTGATGATTGACGCCAACCGCGGTATCGAGACCCAGGACATGAACATCTTCCAGCTCATCCAGAAGAACAACAAGAGTCTGGTGGTGGTGGTCAACAAGTGGGACCTCGTCGAGGACAAGACGCAGGTCGTCATCGACACCTTCGAGCAGGCTATCCGCGAGCGCATGGCCCCCTTCCGCGACTTCCCCATCATCTTCGCCTCGGCGCTGACCAAGCAGCGCATCTTCAAGGTGCTGGAGACCGCCAAGCAGGTGTATCTGAACCGTAAGATACGCATCGGCACCACGAAGCTCAACGAGGTGATGCTCCCCATCATCGAGGCCACGCCGCCGCCCAGCATCAAGGGCAAGTATATCAAGATAAAGTACGTGAGTCAGGTGCCCGACACGCAGATTCCCACCTTTATCTTCTACGCCAACCTGCCGCAGTATGTGAAGGAGCCCTACCGCCGCTTCCTGGAGAACCAGATACGCATGCACTGGACGCTGACGGGCTCGCCCATCAACGTGTTTATCCGACAGAAATGATGATGCGTAGATTTCTCGTACTCATGATGGTGGCTGCTGGTCTGACAGCCTGCAGCAAGAAGACGGCCGAGGAGCAGGCGATGGCTGCGGCGCAGGAGTGCTACACACAGCTGCTGGAAGGCCACTACGAGGACTTCCTCGACGGCCGTGCGGGCATGGACAGCATCCCCGACAGTTTCCGCGAGCAGTTGCTGGTGGCCTACAAGCAGTTTGCCCACCAGCAGGGCTCAGCCCACGAAGGCTGGGTGAACGTGGAAGCCACCCGTGCCCGGATGGACTCCACGCTCCGTCTGATGCAGGTGTACCTGCTTGTCAGCTATGCCGACAGCACCCAGGAGGAGATTGTCGTGCCGATGGTTGAGCGCGACGGTGAATGGAAAATGAAATAACGAAGAGCGTATGATTAGAGTAGGAATGGGCTACGATGTCCATCAGCTGGTGGAAGGCCGTGACCTGTGGATGGGCGGCATCAAGTTGGAACATACGATGGGTCTGCTGGGCCACAGCGATGCCGATGTGCTGATACACGCCATCTGCGATGCCATCCTGGGGGCCGCCAACTTGCGCGACATAGGCTACCACTTCCCCGACACGTCGGCCGAGACCGACGGCATGGACAGTAAGATTATCCTGAAGAAGACCATCGCCCTGATCGCCGAGAAAGGCTATCGGCTGGGAAACATCGACGCCACCATCTGTGCCGAGCGTCCCAAGATGAACCCGCATATTCCCCGCATGCAGCAATGTATGGCCGACGTCATCGGGTGCGACCCCAACCAGATATCCATCAAGGCCACAACCACCGAGAAGCTTGGCTTCACCGGACGGCAGGAAGGCATCAGCGCCTATGCCGTGGCCCTCATCGAGAAAGACTAAGCCTCTTTCTCTGCCGCTTTCGCTTGTTCGGCCTCCATTTTCTGGAAGTCTTTCTTTCTGAGCACGAACGAGGTAGAGAGGTACTTTTCGCGCACAATCTGGTTCTCGGCCAACTGTTCCGGCGTGCCCTCAAAGAGGATGCGCCCCTCGAACAGCAGGTAGGCGCGGTCGGTGATGCAGAGCGTCTCCTGCACGTTGTGGTCGGTAATCAGGATGCCGATGTTGCGGTACTTCAGCTTCCACACAATCTGCTGGATGTCCTCCACGGCGATGGGATCCACACCGGCGAAAGGCTCGTCGAGCATGATGAACTTAGGCTCGATGGCCAGACAGCGTGCTATCTCGCAGCGGCGGCGTTCGCCGCCCGACAGCTGGTCGCCCTTGTTCCTGCGCACCTTCTGCAGGCGGAACTCCGCTATCAGGCTCTCCAGCTTCTCCAACTGGTAGTCGCGGGGCTTGCCCGTCATCTCGAGCACACTCAGGATATTGTCCTCCACCGACATCTTTCGAAACACCGAGGCCTCCTGGGCCAGATAGCCGATGCCGGCACGGGCGCGCTTATACACGGGGAAGTCGGTCACCTCCTCGTCGCCCAGGTAGATATGTCCGCCATTGGGCAGCACCAGTCCCGTAGTCATATAGAACGAGGTGGTCTTGCCGGCCCCGTTAGGCCCCAGCAGTCCCACGATCTCTCCCTGACGCACATTGAAGCTGACGTCGTTGACCACCGTCCGCTTCCCGTATCTCTTCACGAGGCCCTCAGTCCTCAGCACAATGTTCTCTTCTGCCATAGCTTTCTGCATTTTGGGTGCAAAGATACAAAATAATTCTCAATTAAAAGAAAAGCGTGCTTTCCTTTTGCATTTATCTCGTTTTTTCGTAACTTTGCACCCGAATTAAGAGAAAGACTTATGCTCATTTTGAAATGGCTGACCACATTCGGCCGCTACCTCATGCTGATGGGACGCACGTTTTCCGTGCCCGAGCGGTTCAGGATGTTCTGGAAACAATATGTCAAGGAGATGTCGCAACTGGGCATCAACTCCATTGGCATCGTGCTGCTCATCTCGTTCTTCATAGGCGCCGTCATCTGCATACAGATGAAGGTGAATATCGAGAGTCCGTGGATGCCGCGGTGGGTGGCGGGCTACACCACCCGCGAGATTATGCTGCTGGAGTTCTCCTCGTCGATCATGTGTCTGATACTTGCCGGCAAGGTGGGGTCGAACATCGCCTCGGAGATAGGCACCATGCGTGTGACCCAGCAGATTGACGCGCTGGAGATTATGGGTGTCAACTCAGCCAGCTACCTCATCCTGCCCAAGATTATGGGCATGCTCACCATCATGCCTTGCCTGGTGGTCTTCTCCTCGGCCATGGGCATTGTGGGCGCTTACGGCACCGCCTATATCGGCCACATCATGCCCCCCGATGACCTGACGCTGGGCCTGCAGCACAACTTCGTGCCCTGGTTCCTGTGGATGTCCATCATCAAGAGCCAGTTCTTTGCCTTCATCATCTCCAGCGTGCCGGCCTTCTTCGGCTATACCGTCGAGGGCGGTTCGGTGAATGTGGGCAAGGCCTCCACCGATGCCGTGGTCACTTCGAGTGTGCTCATCCTGTTCTCCGATGTTTTCCTTACTCAACTATTGTCATGATTGAAGTAAACAACCTCTATAAGAAGTTCGAGGACAAGGAGGTGCTGAAAGGCATCACCACCGTGTTCGAGGACGGCAAGACCAACCTGATTATCGGTCAGAGCGGCAGCGGCAAGACGGTGCTGATGAAGAACCTGGTGGGCCTGCTGACCCCCACTAGCGGGCAGGTGCTCTACGACGGTCGCGACTTTGTGCAGATGACGAAGCGCGAGAAGGTGATGATGCGGCGCGAGATGGGCATGATCTTCCAGAGTGCCGCCCTCTTCGACTCGCTCTCCGTGCTGGAGAACGTGATGTTTCCGCTGGACATGTTCTCGTCGATGACGCTGCGCGAACGGCAGCAGCGTGCCATGTACTGTCTGGAGCGCGTGAACCTGACGGGAGCGGAAGCCAAGTACCCGGGGGAGATTTCCGGTGGCATGCAGAAGCGCGTGGCCATTGCCCGCGCCATCTCGCTGAACCCGAAGTACCTGTTTTGCGACGAACCCAACAGCGGTCTGGACCCCAAGACCTCGCTGGTCATCGACGAGCTACTGCACTCCATCACACAGGAGTACCAGATGACCACCATCATCAATACCCACGACATGAACTCTGTCATGGGTATTGGCGAGAATATCATCTTCATCTACGAAGGTCACAAGGAGTGGCAGGGGGTCTCGTCGGAGATTATGAACAGCACCAACAAGCGCCTCACCGACTTTATCTTTGCCAGCGACCTGCTAAAAGAGATGCGCGAGGCCGTCAGGAAATAATCACTTGAAGAGGTCCTTGATGCCGTCCATGTCGAAGGCCAGGGTGAAGCGCAGCGTCTGGTCTAGCGGGTTGCTCTGTGCCGTGGAGATGACGTAGCCCACATCGAGCGAGAACACGTTCATGCGGAAGCCGCCACCCACGGTGAAGTACTTACGGTTGCCCTTCGACTCTGCCTCGTGGTGATAGCCCGCACGCAGCGAGAACTGGTCGTGGTACACGTACTCGGCACCCACGCTCCACTGTATCTCCTCCAGCTCTTCCTTGAAGCCGCCGGGGGCATCGCTGAAACTGGTGAAGATACCCTTGATGCTCGACATATCGGAATATTCACGGCGCACGCGGTCCTGATAGACCGAATTGGGCTCGTCCTCCAGCTGCACAGGCACCGTGGGCACCAGCAGTTTGTTGGCATCGGCCGCAATGCTGAAGCGGTTGTACTCGTCGACGGGCACCATGAGCGACGCACCGATACGCAGGTTGCAGGGGATGAACTGGCTCTCCTCATCACCATAGAACGATATCTTGCTACCTATATTGGTTACCGTGGCACCCAGACCCAGCTGGCACTCGCGGTTGCCCAGCATCACATAGTTATTATAGTACATGGCGATGTCGGCGGCAAAGGCCGAGGCCGGCTTCGAGTCCTCGCTATAGTCGTAGCGCAGGTCGCTGTATATCCAGCGCAGGCCGACACCCAGCGAGAAGTGTTCGCTGAGCATGCGCGAGTAGGCCACGTCGAGGGCCATCTCGTAGGGTTTCACCGTCATCGACGCATCCTCGCCGGCCCCGTCGGTATAGACCTCACCCAGCGAGAAGTAGCGCAGCGACCCCGACACGGCGCCATAGTCGCCGATACGATAGTAGCCGGCCACGTATGCCAGGTCGATGTCGTTGACCAGCTGGCGCAGCCAGGGGGTATAGTTGAGTGCCACCCCTGCCCTGCTGATGCAGAACGGGTACTTGGCCAGGTTCCAGTATTGTGAGTTGACATCGGGATCGGTGGCAGCGCCCACGTCGCCCATACCGGCGGCACGGGCATCGGGAGCGATGGTCTGCGAGATGACGGCGTGGTCTACGGGATTAAACGTGCTCGTCTTGTAGTCCTGAGCCTGAGCAGACAGCGGCAGCAGGGCCAGGCCGCATACGGGCATCAGTCCCTTGGCCATGTTCTTGGCCCCATTGAGAAGTGATTGTATCATCATTTTGTAGCTTTTTACCTTCTATAGAACGTGCATGAACGCTAATTATTGCCTAAGACGATTAATTTCTTCGCCTGAGAGGCCTGCGTGCTGCCGTTGCTGCTGATGAGCACCCGGTAGAGATAGACACCCGTGCGCAGTCGTCCGCTGCCCGTGGTGAGGTCCCACTCCACCACATAGGTCTGGTCGGTGGGGATGCCCGTCTCGGTGCGCTCCCACAGTTTGCGACCGGAGGTGTCGAAGACCTCGAGGGCCACATCCATCTGGCTGCCCGTGCGGTCGTGGTTGATGACAAAGCGTGTGTACGACGAGGCCGGGTTGTCGGTACAGATGACGCTGATGAGCGACGGTTCCTGCTTGGAGTCGACGAAGAACGTCAGCTCGGCCGTCGACGAGTTGTTCAGCACGTCCCAGGCACGGAACAGCAGCTTGTGCTGACCGTCGCTGAGTGTGGGTATGCTGTAGCCCACGGTGCCGCTGCGGTAGTCGCCGAAGTCATAGCTGAAGTAGCTGTTCAGGTTGTAGGTGGTGACCATGCTGCCGTCGATGATGAGTTCCAGGTCGTGCCCGATGCCGTTGCCCGAGGCATTGATGCCGTCCTTGTCGGTGAGCTGTGCAAAGAAATACGGTGTGGCGTTGACCGTGCCGCCGTTGGTGAACGACTCGCTGTTCAGGTAGCAGTAGATAGACGGTCCGATGCCGTCGTTGGCCTGCTCGTCGCCGCCGCCCATGGTGAAGTTGGCATACTGTCCGTGGGCCTCCTGCGTCTTGTCGGCGCTGACGGCATAGGCCAGCATGAGTCCGGTGTCCGACGAATAGGTGATGTCCTTAGGCACGGCAAAGGTGAAGGTGAAGCGGCCGTCGACGATGCTGTCGCTGCCGGTGTAGACCACGTTCGGACGGTCCAGGAACTCCAGGGCCTCGGGTGTCTCGGCGGGGTCGTTCATCTTACCCCTCACCGTCTGCTCCACGTCGAAGATGGTGATGGTGGCCACGCCGTGCATCTCCGGCTCGCCCTCGATGTGTCCCGACACGCGGGCGCTGGTGCCGGCAACGAGCTTCACGGTCTGGTCGGAGACGGCCTGTCCGTTGATGCTGTCGATGACGATGGGCAGCGTGGGCAGTGCCAGCTTCAGGGCGGGGTCGCCCAGCAGGGTGAACTGCTGCTTGTTGATGGCCATGCTCACGCTGGTGTTCGACGTGAAGTCGTTCTTGGCCAGGCGGGCGGCCTCGCCGATGCTGTTGCGCACGCCGTCGGTGGTGCCGAGCACATATTTCATAAACGACTGGTTCAGCGGACGGTTGTACGAGGCATAGACGGTGCGCGTGGTACCGTAGAAGGCGATGGCACCGCCGTAGTCGTTGAACATGGCGGTCTCGCCGATGTTCTCGTCAAGGCCGTCGAAAGGCATGATGTCGCACGAGGCGGTCACCCACAGGGGCAGCCGCATCGAGGTGCGCTCCTCGAAGAACGACAACTTGATGGCCTGTTCGTGCGACATGCAGTAGGCGGCTCCGTGGCCAGAGTAGTTCATCACCAGCGCGCCGGCGGTCATCTGCTGCTTCACCAGCCGCTCCACGTCTGGATAGCTGTTGCCTGTCGACGAGGTGGTGCGTGTATAGGCATCCCAGTATATCTTTCGGATATTGTAGGCGTCGTAGTTGCTCTTCACGGTCTCCACCACGGCCTCGGCATCGAGCATGTGGCGGTTGCTGTCGCCGTCGTCGCCCATGAAGCACAGGGTGTTCTGCCAGGCGCCGGCATGTTCGTTAGAGAGGTACGACTCAATCTTGTCGACCAGTATCTCGGCCTGGTCGGCGGTGCGGGCCGACAATCGTCCCACGGCGGCATCAATACGGTCGGTGAGCACGTTGCTGCCCTCATCATCGTCGAGCAGACAGAAGTAGTCGTCGCTGACGTAGCACTGGGTCTCGCTGAACGAGTTCTCGCTCTCGTAGCACAGCAGGAAGTCGTCGGGCGAATAGTTGCGCCAGCCGCTCGACACCATGCGGTTGTCCCAAGCGCCGTCGCCGAAGAGCACCAGGTAGCGGGGCATGTCGGCAGCGGTCTCGGCGCGGTCGTATAGCATCTTCATATAGCGGCGGTAGGCCGTGGCGTCGGGGGTGCCGCTGGAGAACTCATTGAATATCTCGTCGGCAGGCACGATGTTGACCCGCATGTCGTCGTAGTCGACATGCAACTGCTTCAGCCGCTCGGCCTGCTCAGCCACCTTCTGCGTGGTGGGGATGATGATGACCATGTCGGCCTGACCGTCTGCATGATGGTCCTGGTTGGTGATGCGATAGACGTACTCCGGCACGGGCACGCTGCCGGCAATCTGCGCCGTCAGGGGCTGCGGTTCCTGGCTGATCAGCGTGATGTAGTCCAGACGCATGTTGCCGCCGGAGGTCTGCCGGATGGTCACCTTATTAGAAGCGGTGAGCACGGTGTCGACGGCAAACGTCCACACGTCGGCAGCCGCGGCACTGTATTTGTCGGGATAGGACTTCCGCTGGCCACCCGCAGAAGTGCTGGTGGTGGCGGCGCTGACCACGATGCGGCCCACGAGCGAGTCGTTGACCAGCACGTCGGCCTCGCAATAGGCGTCGTACGACATCGACACCACGAGCTGGCCCGATGCCGTGTAGGCCGGCAGCGTATAGTCGTTGTCGCTGCCTATCTTATAGAGGTTACTGTCGTAGAGGTTGCGGCCGCCGTGAAACCACGAATAGTTATCCACCTCGTAGTGAGTGTGGTAACTGTTGGCCGAGGGGAAGAAGCTGTCCACGAAGGCGGCGCTGTCGATGCTCAGGGGCTCTTCGTCGCCGACCTCCGTCAGGAAGTAGTAGCCATAGTCGGAATAGGTGTTGCGCGAGCGGGTCGTGGCCGTGGCCGATGTCCAGTTGACAGGGCCTACGGCATAAAACAGCCGACGGCCGTTGAGCGTGCAGGTGGGCACCTCGCTCAGGTCGTCGGTAGCGGCCAGGTAGTCGGCCGTCAGCTTCTCGGGCTGCACGGCACCGCCATAGCCGTAAATCTTCACCTTACTCATATTCGAGAAGCCGGCCTGCTTGGCCAGCGCATCGGTCAGCTGATAGACGCCGGTCTCCGCAACGCGGATCTTGGCCCAGGTGCCAGTGGCCAGCACCGAATGGGCGGCATAGCGCGAAGCTGGCGTCTCAGCGTCCGGCTCCAGCGCGCGGGCAGCGGCAACTGCCGAGGCCTTCACGGAGAGTTGGAAGCTGACCAGCTTCTGGTAGCGGCCCTCGCGGAAGACCAGGGGCACAAACGACACGTGGAGGATGCCCTGACGGCGCGACACGCCCACCTCCTGGCTGACGACCGGCCATTCGGGCAGCGCCTCGGCCGTAAACTGCTGATAGCGGAGGATGTCGGCCTTCGACATGTCGATGAACTCGGGGTAGTCGATGGTCACCTCGTAGACGGAGTCGGCATAGTGGGCACCCAGTTCCTTGGCATAGTGGAAACAGGGCAGCACCGAGTCGATGCGGACCTCAGCGGCCGTCAGGTTAAACGTCTCCTGGGCGGTGGCTACCGTGGTCAGGCCCGCCCAGATGCAGAGTATGGTCAGTAATCGTTTCATATCGTTCTATTTACAAAGGAAGTCCAGCACCTTGCGGTCTTCCAGCCAGCCTTCCAGATGGTCGTTCACACTTACAGGTCCCACGCCGACAGGCGTTCCCGTATAGAGCAGGTCGCCGGTCTTCAGGGTGAAGTAGGTCGAGATGTAGGCTATCAGCTCGTCTATCCGATAGAGCATGTCGCCCGAGAAGCCCTGCTGCACAGTCCGGCCGTTCACGTCGAGCCGGAAGTGCAGGGCCTGCACATCGCAGGGCGTGCCGTCGCTGCCTGACAATGCCGACACGTCGACCCACTGGCCGATGACAGCCGACCCGTCGAAGCCCTTGCATATCTCCCACGGCAGTCCCTTGGCACGGGCCTGCTGCTGCCAGTCGCGGGCGGTGAAGTCGATGCCCACGGTCACCGCATCGTAGTAGCGATGGGCAAACCGCGCCGGGATACCTTTGCCCAGCCGGCAGATGCGCACAACCAGCTCGGTCTCGTAGTCCACCCGCTCCGACCAGTCGGGTATGAAAAACGGCTTGCCGTCTTTCAGCAGCGCCGAGTCGGCCTTGGTGAAGATGACAGGTGCCTCTGGTTTATATAACGCGCCGTCCAGCTCTTTATTGTGTAGCGCATAGTTCATTCCTACAGCAAATATTTTCATTGTTCTTACCTCCGTCTTTTTGCAACTCTAATATAGACGCAAAGTTACGAACTTTTTCTGAACTGACAAAATAATCGGAGTTAAAAAAAGTGGAAAGTGGAGAGAGGAACAGCACGGGGGTGATCTTTGCCTCGTTCCAGTATCTCCTTCCGCCTGTTCCAATATCACTTTCAAGCCGTTCCAGTATCACCTTACCCCCCTAAGGTGATATTCGGACGAGCCGTAGATGACGCTCCTTCGGGTCGTAGATGACGCTCGGACAACCCGTAGTTGACATCGCTTTCACAAACTTGTGGGGGTTCTTGAACCCTCCCCCCTCATATCTATGTCCCCCTTAAAGGGGGACTGATATTGAGGGGATGCGAGGGTCCATAGAGGGGGGCCGCCCCGTAAGCACACTCAGAGGTGTGCTATGGCTGATGGCTGCGATTGACAAAATTGCGAAGCTAAACATGGGTTTCAGTGCTCATGCCTCCCTCGTTGCGAAAAATCATGTGAAATTTCTTTGGCGGTTTCACCTTTTTATTGTACTTTTGCACTCGAAAATGGAACAGCAACGCTGACAGAGCGCTTTTTAACCGCAAAGAGCATGAAGAAACGCCATACCCTATATACCATCACCATCATCATAGCCACGATGATGGCAGGAGCCTGCGGACGGCAGGAGAAAGCCTCAGTAAGAGCCAACAATGCCGACAGCATCATCTATGCCGTGGGCGACCAGTGGCAGTTTGAACGTGTGCTGGAGTTGACCGACAGTTTCCAGAAAGCAGGCGACATCTCGGAGGTCAACGCCAACCGCTGGCGTGGCGTAGCCTATTTCCGCATGGGGCAGTACCGCACGGCAGAGTATTACTACAAGAAGGTGATCAATGCCGACATCACCAATGAGCAGGATCAGTTCAACTACAACAAGGCAGCACGTCGGCTGGCCAACATCCTGGTGACGAAGGGCGACTACGAAGGGGCACTGCGCGTGGCCCTGCCCGCCGTAGAGAAGATCAAGGAGTCGGGCACGGGGTCGACCAACGACTTTGCCTTCCTCTACAACACCATCGGCTGCTGCCAGATTCACCTGCGCCAAGACAACGATGCGGCCATCAGCTTCGACCGTTCGTACGACTATTTCCTTGAGAAGGCAGATACCGACGCCACGGGCCACGGATTCTACGACGCCATGGTGGGCGTCAGCAGTACGGCCAACGACTATCTGAGCATGAAGAAGTACCGCGAGGCCTCCCTCTGGGTAGACCGCCTCGAAGAGATGCTGCCCAGATATGCCTCCTTCCCCAACGCACCTGACAGCTTAATTGACGACTTCCGCGGACGCATCTTCCTCTCAAAGGCGCTCATCCTGCAGGCCGAGGGCCTGCCCAAGGAGGCCGAGGGGGCGTACAAGGACCTGCTGAGCACCAAATACAGTCGCACCATCATGGGACGCATCGATGCCAACGACTACCTGATTGGCGCAGAGCGGTGGAGTGCCGCCGCCGACAACTACCACGACCTGTGGCGACTGTTCCACGACCACGGCATGCCGATGTCGCTGGGCAACATACAGCAGTTCCTGCTGCCGAAATACCGCGCTAACGTGGGGGCACAGCGTCGCGACAGCGCCATCGCCATCGGTGCCTTCATCTGCGACGCACTGGACAGTGCCATTGTCAAGTCAAGCGAGGACGACGCAGCCGAGCTGGCCACCATCTACGCCACCCAGCAGAAGGAGGCCAAGATAGCACAGCAGCAGAACGACCTGGCACGACAGCGCTGGATAAGCACGCTGATAGCCCTGTCGCTGCTCACCATCTTCTTCACCATCTACACCCTGCACCGCCGCCAGGCGCAGCGCCATCTGGCTGCTGCCAACCAGCAGCTGGAGGCAGCCAACCAGAAACTGGAGCACTCGAACAGCAGGCTGCAGACGCTGAACGCAGAGCTGCAGACGGCCAACGCCCGTGCCGAGGAGTCGTCGCGCATGAAGACGAACTTCATCCAGCAGATATCGCACGAGATTCGCACACCTCTTAATATCCTCAGCGGCTTCACGCAGATAGTCACCACGCCTGGCATGGAGCTGGACGATGCAACCCGCACGGACATCAACAACCAGATTACCGACAACACCAACCGCATCACAGGACTGGTGAACAAGATGCTGGAGCTGTCGGACGTCAGCAGTCAGACCGTCATAGAGCGCAACGACCAGGTGCTGGCCATACAGATTGCAGCACAGGCGGCGGAAGACAGCGGCATCGGGACGGCCAAGCACCTGACCTTCGACATGCAGATAGCACCCGAGGCGGAGAGCGTGATGCTGCAGACCAACGAGCGGCAGGCCACGCGCGCCCTGTCGCTGCTGCTCGACAACGCGCAGAAGTTCACCAAGGAGGGGCACGCCAAGCTACAGGTCGGCTCGGACGGCCAAATGCTCTCCTTCACCATCGAGGACACCGGCATCGGCGTACCGCCGGAAGAGGCGGAGCACATCTTCGAGGAGTTCGTGCAGCTCGACGACTACTATCATGGCACCGGCATCGGACTCACCGTAGCCCGCTCCATCGCCCGCCGACTTGGAGGCGACATCGTGCTCGACACCGGCTATACCGGCGGTGCTCGTTTCGTCATGACACTGCCGGAGTAGCACACACCATACGGTGCAAGCAACTGTTTACAGACAAGAAAAGACTTTAACTAAATAGCAAAAAATCAATGAAAAGGGAAAAGATTGTTTCTGTGGGGGGGGCAACTTTATGGCTACTCCTCTCACTGCTCACTGCACAGACGGCGTGGGCATTCGATGGAGAAGGTACCTCAGAGAGTCCTTATCTCATCAAAACAGCTGACGATTGGGCGACGTTCGCCCAGAACATCAACAGCGGTACCGATGCCGACAAGTATTACAAACTCAGTAACAACTGGGATAACAGCGCAAATGCTGTGACTGCTACCGTCGGCACAAGCGACCACCCTTTTGCCGGCCACTTCGACGGCAACGGCAAGACGCTGACCGTAGCCCTGAGCAGCACAGCAACGGGCACGAGCCAGGCCGAGCAAGGCGTGGCCCCGTTCCACTACATAAGTGGTGCCACTATTGAGAACCTCACCGTGGCTGGCACTATTGCATCTGCCAGTTATCACACAGCAGGCATCGTGGGCTTTGCTGCCGACGCCTCTACCAACACGATACAAAACTGTACCGTCACCGCTACGCTGAACATTAGCAACAACTATGCCGGCGGCATCATCGGACATGGCAACACAGCGACGGTCACCATCAGCAACTGTACCTTTGCCGGCACCATCAACGGTGTGGGCGGCAACCGTGCCAACATCGGCGGCATCTGGGGATGGAGCACCACGGGTAATCCTATTCTCGAGAACTGTCTTGAGAATGGTACCTACACCAATATCTCATCGATGCACCCCATGGGTTTGCAGAGTAATATAGGCACCATCACCAACTGCTACTACGTGAACACGCAGATTGGCTCGCCCGCCAATGTCTGCACCCTCAGCGGCTACTACCAAGCATTCGCTTCGGCACCTGAGAACAGGATTTACAAGCAGTTGACCAGCGGCTTGCAAACGTATTATGCGGCCTGCAATATCAGCGGCGTGAAGTCGAAGTATTACGCAACGGGGTCGCCCATTAACGTTGTCTGCACCGTGACAGGTGTCGACGGCACCGTGCTGACGAAAGACACCGACTACGAGGCTACGTTCTCACCCGCTACGGTACAGGAGGCTGGTGATTACACACTGACCATCACCGCCAAGGACGGCAGCGGCTACACTGGTTCGCAGACCATCGCATTTACCGTGACTGAATATGACGAAATCACCTCGTCGTCCACCAGCTGGCAGGACGGAGGAGTATACAAGGTAACATCCAACGTCACCATCAACGACCGCATCACCGTCAATGGCAATGTCACCCTCATCCTCGTGGACGGCTTTACGCTCACTGCCAAAAAGGGTATTGAGCTGAGTTCAACGGAGACCACTGCCAACTCACTGACCATCAACGGCGAAGGAGGCAGCAATACTGGCACACTCATCTGCACGGGCGGCTATCAGCAGTCCGGCATCGGAGCTTACCGTTATGGCGTCCTGACCATCAATGGCGGCACCGTCAATTCTACAGGAAACTCTGGTTCCGCAGGCATCGGTGGCAGCAAACACAACAACTGGGGCCGAACCATCACCATCAACGGCGGTATCGTCAATGCCACAGGTAACGACGGCGGCGCCGGCATCGGCGGCGGCGAGGGTAAATCGTGGGGCGGCGGTTACGGCCAGTGCGGCAACGTCATCATCAATGGCGGACAAGTGACTGCTACGGGCGGTGGCGACAACGGCCCCGGCATAGGCTCCGGCTACGACACCGACTTGAATATGGGCGATACGCTCATCATCAGCATTTCTGGCGCTGACGATTTCGTCCATGCCATCGGTGGCAGCAACAGCTATGGTATCAACGTCGACGATTTCAAATCAATCACTCTTGATAAAGACAAGGAGCTCGTGGCCCTGCGCGTCGGTGTTGCCACCACTACGAATATCAAGGGGGTGCGCGACCTTCATCTGATACCCTCTACCGATGCCTTGAAGGCTGACCTATCCTGCGCAGCCATCACCGGCATCGAAAGCAGCTATTATTTTACCAATGCCGACATCACCATCACTCCAGTCTTAACGAGTGCAACAGGCACTACGCTTACCGAGGGGACTGACTATACCACGGTGCTGACACACGACAGTGAAACAGCAACCATCGTCAACACTCCCGGCTCGTACACCTATACATTCACGGGCATGGGCAGCTATACGGGCACACAGTCCGTCAGCTTCACCGTCTATATTCCCACGCCTACCAATCTGAAGCAGACAGCGTTTGCCGCCGAGGGTGCTACTATGACTTGGAGCCAGGCGGCAGGCAACGTGACCTCATGGGTGTTGGAGTATAGCACTACAGACGATTTCAGCAGCGATGTGACGACGGTGAACGACATTACCGCAACATCGCTCGAACTGACCGGACTGGCTAAGGAGACCAAATACAGTGCCCGCGTAAAAGCAGTGCTTGGCGATTATTCCAGCAGCTGGAGCAGCATGGTGTTCTTCTTCACCACAGAAAACGAGTGGTTAGGATTTGGGGAAACCGAGACTACTACTTCTTTCCCTATAGGCTACGGTACTTACTATTCTGTCACAGAACAAATCTACACCAAGAGTGAGATAGGCTCTGCCAATACCATCACGAGCATAGAATTCTGTAATACCAGCGCAAACTTCTCCCGTGACATTGACATCTACATGGTACATACCGACAAGAGCAAATTCAACAGCGGTTCAGACTGGATTATTCCTACAGAGAGCGACAAGGTGTTCAGCGGCACTGTCAACTTCCAGGGAGCAAGCGCTTGGACCACCATCACGCTCGGCACGCCCTTCAGCTATAACGGCAGCCAGAATGTAGCCATTATCATTGACTCCAATAGCAAAGCCGGCAGCACTTTTTACTACTTCCGTCGTATGGCCTATAGCGATTATTCGTGCCTCGACTATAATAATACCAGTAACAATCCAGACCCCACTGTCAGCGTGCCTGAAGGCTATAGGAATGGTTACAGAAGCCAGATTCGTCTGGGCTTCAACAATGCCGTCAAGCTCATCGACAATGCTGCGAACGCTGCCACTATCGCCTCGGTCGATGGTAAGGAGAGAACTGTCAAGCTCACCGGTCGCACGCTCTACAAGGACGGCAAATGGAATACCATCTGCCTGCCCTTCGACGTGACGATTGCCGGCAGTCCGCTCGACGGAGCAACAGCACGCACCGTGACCGCTGCCAGCATCACAGGCAAGAAGCTGAGTCTGACCTTCGGCGATGCAGTGACCACGCTCACGGCCGGTACACCTTATATTATTAAGTGGGCCAGCGGCAGCGACCTGACGGAGACGGACCTCGTGTTCAGCAATGTCACCATCGACAAGACTACCCACAACTTCAGCAGCGGCTCCGGCGACACCCGCGTGCGCTTCATGGGTACCTACGACGTGATGAGCTTCGATGCCACCGACTACAGCACCCTGCTCTTGGGCGGCGCTAACACGCTGTACTATGTCGGAGCAGGTGCCGGGCTGGGAGCCTGCCGCGCCTACTTCAAGATTGGTGAGGATGGTGGAGAGGCCCGTCAGATTACGGACTTCGACCTCAACTTCGTCGACGGCGAGTCCACTGGCATCAGCGCCATTGACAATGGACAATCGACAACTGACAGTTATTACAACCTCGCCGGCCAGCGCGTCGCAAACCCATCCCGCGGCCTGTACATCGTTAATGGCCGCAAGGTCGTAGTGAAATAAACTTAATATCTGTGTAAGGACAATGAAGAAACAAACATATATAAAACCCGAAATACACCTCGTAGTGCTGCAGCACCAGCACCACTTACTGGTCGACAGTCTGACGGAGGTGGAGAGCAATCTGACTCCCGAAGATATCATCACCATAGGAAGCGGAACCGCACCCGGCGACCCCTTCTGGGGAAGGTGACAATTATGTGGTGAAAATATAATCTCCGTTTCAAAAAAGACAATGAAAGAGAGACTTTATGGAGAAACTATATTTTTTTGACGAGACATTCTACTGGGGCCGCTCCGGCAAACGGGCCACGGTGATAGAGGCGGAATGCGAGCTGACGCAGGACGTGCGCCCCGACGAGCTGCGCGCGGCCGTGGTGAGCGCCCTCAGGGTACACCGTAACTTCAGGGCGCGCCCGGCCATTGTGGACCGACGTTTCCTCGTGGACACCTCAGAGGTGGAGCAGGTCACGGTGGTAAGGAACGGTCAGCCGCTGTCCCTTGGCACCCAGGAGACCGAGGGTCTCATGCTCTATGCCAGCTATGGTGAGAAGCGCTTCACGCTCCATGTGTTCCACGGGCTTGGCGACATGCGGTCTATCTGCGCCTTCCTTCATACCGTGCTGAAGTTCTATTGCCACGCCGCTGATGCCCGCTCGGCTATGCCGTTTGGCTCGTCCAAGAACCTGCCTGCTGCCGACAGCATGGACACGTTCCCATGCCATGAGCACATCCTGCAGGGAGGCGCACCGGGAGAGCCCCAAGGCAAGTACATCCCGCAGGAGCACGACATCTTCCATCTGCCGGAAGAGCTGTTCAGCACCACGACCACACGACAGCGCATCATCGACATCAACCTGCCGCTGGCGCCGATTCTTGCCTTTGCCCGCGAGAACGGCAGCTCTGTGGTGCCGGCCCTGAATGCCGTCTTGGGACATGCCATCCGCCAGTGCTACGACGTAGGGCAGAAAGAGATTGTCTGCTACGTGCCCATCGACCTGCGGCCGGTGTTCCATTTCGAGACTGGCGGCAATGGTGCGATACCCTTCTCGCTCCCCTATACAGCAGAGACCGACCGCCTGCCGGTAGGCGAAAGGGCCAGGCGGCTGCGCACGGAGCTGAAGATACAGACCAGGCCGGCGAACCTATACGCCACGGTGGCTAAGCAGCGGGCTGACTTCGACCCAGTTTTCTCCTCGCCGCTGCCCGTGCAAGAGACATCAGCTTGGGCCGTCAAGAACGGCAGGAAGATAGATTCAGCCATCAATACCTACGGCATATCCTACGCTGGACATCTCGACTTTGGCGATGCCATCGCCCGGCAGGTACAGGCCGTGGGTGTCAGCGCCGGCTCCTATTCCTATCCGCTGTGGATAGTGGCCTGCGAGTACAAGGGCACTATCCGCATGAGGCTCATCCAGGCCTTTGAGAGCGACCGTCTGGCCACCATCATCCATCAGGAACTCGCCGCCCTCTTCCCCGGCACCACCTATACAGACAGGGGGGAGCATGACTTCGACTCGTTCCCCTTGGACAGTTTACTCACCCCTAACAGATGAAGTTTGTCCGTTCATTTTAAACAAAGATACACATTATTTCGACCTGTACGGTTGAAAAAAACTGGGAACCTTTGGGTTCCCAGTTGTGAATTCAGCGGAGAGAGAGGGATTCGAACCCCCGGTGCCTCTCAGCACGGCGGTTTTCAAGACCGCTGTAATCGACCACTCTACCATCTCTCCAAAGAGTGCCTGAAAAGCGGGTGCAAAGGTAGCAAAAAAAAGTGAAAAGCGAAGAGTGAAGAGTGAAAAATTTGCTTCCGCCTCCTGATATTTAACATCTTTTACGGCTTTGAACGCTCATTTCTCATTTCTCATTTCTCATTTCTCATTTTTATTTGTACCTTTGCACTATGATTTATCCAAATAACTATGAAAAGAAGATTGGCTTCGACGAGATACGGGGGCTGCTGAAAGAGCGGTGTCTGAGTACGCTCGGCAAGGAGAAGGTGGACGAGATTGCCTTTTCTACGGAAGCCGGCGCTGTGAACGAATGGCTTGACCAGATACGCGAATTCCGCAGGCTGCAGGAGGAGCAGGACGACTTTCCCATGCAGTACTTTTTCGATGTGCGTGACAGCATCAAGCGCATCCGGCTGGAAGGCACCCATCTTGAGGAAAACGAGGTGTGGGACCTGCGCCGCTCGCTGGAGACCATCTCTGACATTGTGAAATACCTGAACCGCACTGACGAAGCGGAGAGAGAGGGATTCGAACCCTCGTACCCCTACCCTGCCCTGCACAGGCTGACAGAGGGCGTGCAGACCTTCCCTGCCATGATTCGTCGCATAGACTCCATCCTGGACAAATACGGGAGGATAAAGGATTCAGCTACGATGACGCTGGCCGGCATACGCCACGAACTACAGAAGATGGAGGGAAGCATCTCGCGCACCTTATATACTATATTGCACTCGGCACAACGCGAAGGGCTGATTGACAAAGACGCTGCTCCCACGCTGCGCGACGGTCGTCTAATGATACCCGTGGCACCTGGTCTGAAACGCAGGATCAACGGCATCGTGCATGATGAGAGCGCCACTGGCAAGACCGTGTTCATTGAGCCGGCAGAAGTGGTAGAGGCCAATAACAAGGTGCGCGAGTTGGAAGCTGCCGAGCGACGCGAGATTGTACGCATCCTGACGGTGTTCTCCGACGAGGTGCGTCCACATGTTGCAGACATTCTCAACTCGTACCACTTCCTGGCCCAGATAGACCTGATACATGCCAAAGCCGAACTGGCAGGTATACTAAAGAGCATAGAGCCACAGGTGACGGCGATGCCTCATATTGACTGGATTCAGGCCACCCACCCGCTGCTGCGACTCTCGCTGGAGAAGCAGGGGAAGAAGGTGGTGCCACTGGACATAATGTTAAGTGGTGAGACGCCAGAGAGTAGAGGTGAGAGGAATGAGCCGAGCGGCAGACTGCTCATCATCAGCGGCCCCAATGCTGGCGGCAAGTCGGTGTGTCTGAAGACCGTCGGTCTGCTGCAGTATATGCTGCAATGCGGTTTGTCCGTTCCCATAGGCGACCATTCTGCCTGCGGCATCTTCCACAACATCATGATTGACATCGGTGACGAACAGAGCATTGAGGACGACCTTTCGACCTACTCGTCGCACCTGATGAACATGAAACAGATGATAAAGAACTGCGATGCCCACACCTTATTATTAATAGACGAGTTCGGAGGCGGCACGGAACCCATGATTGGCGGTGCCATTGCCGAGGCCGTGCTGAAACAGTTCTGGCAGAAGCAGACCTTCGGTGTCATCACTACCCACTATCAGAACCTGAAGCATTTTGCCGACGACCATGAAGGTGTGGTCAACGGTGCCATGCTCTACGACCGCCACGAGATGCAGGCTCTCTTCCAGCTCAGCATCGGTCAGCCCGGTTCGAGCTTTGCCATCGAGATTGCCCGTAAGACGGGTTTGCCCGAGGAGGTCATCAAGGATGCCTCCGACATTGTAGGGTCAGAGTATATCCAGAGCGACAAGTACCTGCAGGACATCGTGCGCGACAAGCGCTACTGGGAGGGCAAGCGCCAGACCATACACCAGCACGAAAAGCGGTTGGAGGTGAGAAGTGAGCGGTTAGACGCCAGTATTGAAGAGATTGAGCGCGAGCGCAAGCAGATTCTGAAGCGTGCGCAGAAGCAGGCCGAGGAACTGCTGGCCGAGGCCAACCGCAAGATAGAGAATGCCATCCGTGAGATACGCGAGGCTCAGGCAGAGAAGGAACGTACCCGCGAGATTCGGGAAGAGTTGCAGGAGTTTCGCGAACAGGTGCAGAGCGACGACACCCGCGGCCTGATGAGCGAAGAGGACTTTGCCAAGAAGCTGCGCCAGATGGAAGAGCGCAAGGCCCGCAAAGCCCAGCGCAAAGAAGAGAAAAAGAAAAAAGAGGAAAACAGAAAGTTGATGGTGGACGGTGGAAAGTTGACAGAGGATAGTTCAAACCTTAAACCTCAAACCTCAAACCTCAAACCAAATGATTCCGTCCGCATCAAGGGTCTGAGCACCGTAGGCCGCATAGACAGCATACAGGGCAAGAACGCCATCGTCATCTTTGGCGATGTGAAGACCAAGATGAAGACAGAACAGCTGGAACGGGCAACACCGACCGCCCCTACCAAAAATAGTACAGCAGAACAGAAACATGCCGACCTGATGATTCAGACCTCGAAGATGACACGCGCCACAATGGAGGACCGCAAGCAGAACTTCCACCAGGACATCGACGTACGCGGCATGCGCGGCGATGAAGCCGTCGACACAGTCATGCATTTCATCGACGATGCCATCCTCATAGGCATGTCGAGAGTACGCATCCTGCACGGCACCGGCAGCGGCATTCTGCGCCAGCTGATCCGGCAGTACCTGCACACCGTACCCAACGTAAAGTCCTGCCGCGACGAGCACGTGCAGTTTGGCGGAGCAGGCATCACCGTGGTTGACATCGACTAATTGACATACATCAAGAAAAGACCTGTGTCCGCACACAAACATGCCGACACAGGCCTTTACATTTCAAAAATATTTATTACCTTTGCACCCAGTTTCAGGATAAGCCCCCGAAAATCTCGCGATGAGACAGGGCAGGAAAGCATAGAAACGAGGGCGTTAATGCCGTGTATGTGCCGCTCAGGCCATGCAGGCAAGCCCCATAAAATAGAGAGTATGAAAAGATTAGTGAAGCATGTATGTCTGAGCTTGTCAATTCTAACCCTGATGCCCCTCAGTGCTGGGGCCAAAACGACGAACTCAGAGCCATTTGACTGGTCAGCCGTGATGGAAGCCATCATAATGGTAGAGAGCGAAGGAAATCCCCGCGCCATGAGTGGGAACTCGGTAGGCGCGATGCAAATCACTCCTATTCTGGTGAAGGAATGCAATCAGATTCTTAAAACCCGCAAGAGTGACAAGCGCTTTACGATGGACGATCGCTACAGCGTATCGAAGTCGAAAGAAATGTTCCTTCTGATTCAGTCGAAGTACAACAAGTCGAATGATATTGAAAAAGCAATACGTTCGTGGAATGGCGGTCCTAACTACAGTTTGCGGGCTACCAACGGTTACTACCAGAAAGTACTGAGACGTATGAAATGAGCATTTTATGCCAAAACATGAATCCAATAAAAATCCGGTTGTCAGGCCCAGGTGCCAGGCGACCGGTTTTAAGATATAAAGAGTATGCACAAACTATTAGTCCTCTGTCTCAGCATGGCAGTCACCCATGCAGCAGCACAGCACGTGGCCTACCGTTCTACCGCCCACTACAACAAGCGGGTGGCACAGTTTGAGCGTGAAGGCAACATCGACTCCGGAACCATTGTCATGCTGGGCAACAGCCTGACCGAGAACGGAAAAGACTGGTCGGGCCGCCTTGACGAACCAAATGTCGTGAACCGCGGCATCATCGGTGACAACACCATCGGTATGACAGAACGGCTCTGCCAGATAACCCCTTACCACCCACATGCCATTTTCCTGATGGCAGGCATCAACGACATGGTCAACGACACACCGGCCGCTGAGGTGGCCAACCGCGTCATCGCCCTCATAGAAAAAATACGCGAACAGGCGCCGGATACTCATCTCTTCGTGCAGAGCCTGCTACCCATCAACGAGTCGAATGGCAGGTGGCGCACGCTGAAAGACCGCACCGATGACATTCCCCTGGCCAACCTCTATATCCGCGCCTACTGCGAGTCGAAAGACATTGTATTTATAGACCTGTTTCACCTCATGGCCTATCCTCATAACAACAGTCTGAGGAGCGAGCTGAGCTTCGACGGACTGCATATCACGGAGGAAGGATATAGGATCTGGGCATCGGAACTCAAGAAAAACCTTAACGACTTGCTCAAATAAAAAAACAAGCCCGCTTAAACCTTCTTGGAGGATGTCCGTCTAAGAGTCAGAGACTAGACTAAAGCAATGAATATCCGACTCACCGCCCTCCTGCTATTTTTGTTGCTGAGCGCCGCTTCTGCCGTTGCCCAAAAAGACGTCATCTCCGGTCGCATCGTCGATGCGGAAAGTGGCGAAGCCTTGTCGAAGGCCACCCTGCAGCTTTATAGGATTACATCAACGGGAAACAAGAAAGACACCACGTTTGTGGGAGGCACCCTCTCCAATGAACGCGGTTCGTTCGTATTCAGCACTATCAAAAAAGGCTCCTATATGCTCCGCATCTCGTTTTTGGGCTATCAGGAGCAACGTCGCGACGTGATCAAGACCAGCCAGCTGTTCGCGCTGGGCACCATTCGGATGAAAGCCAATACCGTGCAGATCAGCGAGGCCGTAGTCACTGCCAACCTCCCCAAGATGATGGTCAAGGATGACACCGTGGTCTATAATGCCGATGCCTTCCGCGTGCCCGAGGGCTCGGTCATCGAGGCTTTGGTCGAAGTGCTTCCTGGTGCCAAAATCGACGACGACGGCAAAATCAGCATCAACGGCAAGGACGTGAAGAGATTCAAGCTCGATGGGCGCGACTTCATGACGGGCAACAACGATGCCGTGATGAAGAACCTGCCCTCGTACGTCATCGACCAGGTGAAAGCCTACGATGAGAAGAGCGACCTGGCGCGCATGACAGGCGTCGACGACGGCAACGACGACTTTGTACTCGAGTTTGTCACCAAGCGCAGTGCCCGCAAAGGGCTGCAGGCCAACCCCGACATTGGCTATGGCACGGACAAACGCTACGGCATCCGCCTGACGGCGATGAAACCCTTCGGCGCCATGCGTTATACGTTTATGGGCAATGCCAACAATGTGAACGACCGCAACTTCTCAGGACGAGGCGGACGCGGACGCGGCAACGGCAACGGACAGCGGCATACAAAGACGGGAGCCCTTGACATCAGTTACGAGAACAACAAGGACCTGAAACTCAGCGGACGCGTGACATGGACACACGGTAACGCCAACAATTGGAACCGCACGGCCTCCGAGAGTTTCGTCAACACTCGCAGCGGAGCTTTCTCCAACGGTGTCAGTCAAAGTTACAGCCGCAACAACGAATGGAGGGGAAACATGAACCTGGAGTGGAAGATCGACTCGGTGACCACCCTGAACTTCCGGCCCAACTTCAGCATCTCCACGAACGACAACCAGAACAGTTCCAACTCAGCCTCGTTTAATGCCGACCCATTCGAGTATGTCATCGACCCACTGAGCAATGAGGGGCTGCAGGATTTGAGTAAAGACAGCCTAGTGGTCAACAGCCGGCAGAACAAGTCGCTGGGCTACGGCAAGAACAAGAACCTGAGTGTTCAGATTCAAGTCTACCGCCGTCTGAACAGTAAAGGCCGCAATGTAGCCATCAGTTCCAATATCAACTACAGCGACGGCAGCAACCGCAATGCCAACCTCTCGGGCGTACACCTCTGGCAGCGCAAGGACCGCTTCGACAACGACTCCACCTACCAGACCAACCGCTACACCACCTCCAACAGCAAGAACTATGGGTTCTCGCTCGGTGCCACCTATATCGAACCTATCTATATGTTCAAGAAGAAGGAGACGCCCAAGGACACCGTGCAACAGCAGCGCCAGCGCGGTCCCTTTGGCAATCGCGGCAGACGCATGGTAGGTCAGGAGGGCATCTTCCTGCAGTTGAACTACCGTTTCAACTACAGTTTTCAGAAAAACGACCCGAAGACTTACGACCTGCTTGGCATGAGCGAGCTGGAATTTCAGCAGGCCCTGCAAGACTATCGCGACTTCGGGTTCCTGCCTGACGGCTACGAGACGCTCTATTCAGAAAACCTGAGCCGCTACTCCGAGCGCTCAGAGTATGGGCATAATGCCGATGTACAATTGCGTTTCTCTCGCGAGAAATATAATATGAACGTGGGCGTGAACATTCAGCCGCAGCGCTCACATTACATCCAGAAATACCTGGGCAAACCCGTCGACACCGTCAGGACGGTGGTCAACCTCTCTCCCACCCTCAACCTGCGCTACCGTTTCGACCAGCAGACCAACCTGCAGGTGCAGTTCCGCGGACAGACCCAGCAGCCCAACATCACCCAACTGCTCGACATCTACGACGACACCAACCCGCTCTCAATCACGATGGGTAACCCGGGGTTGAAGCCTTCGTTCACCACCAACCTCAGCACTAATTTCCAGATGCAGCGCAAGCCTACGCTGGTGGAGGACAGTCTCGGCTTCATGGTCCCCAAGAACCAGCGCAACTGGAGCTTCAGTGCCAATGGCAGTTTCCAGCGCACCACCAACGCCATCGGCAACATCGTGACCTATGAAGAGAGTACCGGGCGCCGCATCAGCCGGCCCGACAACTATGACGGCAACTGGAGTACCAATGGTGGTGCATCGTTCTATTTCGGACTCGACACCCTGAATCGTTGGGACATCAGCGGCAGCATACGCGCCAGCTACCGGCATCAGGTAAGTTTCGTCAACCTGGATCTTGACGACACCCCCGACCGCAGCGTCACACACTCGTATAACATCGAGCCCCAGCTGTCGTTGAGTTTCCGCAACAAATGGCTCAGCGTCTCGCTCAACGGCCAAGCCAACTATGCACGCACGGAAAACCGTCTGCAGGCCTCGCGCAATCTGGAAACATGGAACTTCAACTACGGCGGCAATACGAAGATCACGTTCCCCTGGGGCACCAACCTCTCTACCGATATGCACATGTACAGCAAACGCGGGTATAGCGACGAGACGCTCAACACCAACGAACTACTGTGGAACGCACAGCTGTCACAGAGTTTCCTGCGTGGCAAGAAACTTACCATCATGCTGCAGTGGTACGACATCCTCAACGAGCAGTCCACCTTCTCGCGCACCATCAATGCCAACGGCTGGCGCGACCAGGAGGTCAATGCCATCACGTCGTATGCCATGCTGCACGTCAGCTATCGCATGAACTTCTTCGGAGGGCGCGGCGGCAATGGCAGTGAGAGGGGCGACCGCGAATTCGACGGCGAGCGCGGCAGGCGTGGTGGTCGCGGCGGCTTCGGAGGCGGCGGTTTCGGAGGCGGAAGGAGGATGTAGCAAAACGAAAATAGTCCGACAAGCGTCGGACTACTATGTTGCGGAGGCAGGACTCGAACATGCGACCTCCAGGTTATGAGCCTGGCGAGCTACCAACTGCTCCACTCCGCGATGTTTACCATACGTTAATCAGGGAATCCCTGTTTAGCGGCTGCAAAGGTACTACTATTTTCCGAAATACGCAAATTTTACCGTATCTTTTTTCATTTTTCTTATAATTTATGATAAAAAACTTGCCTATATGAAATAAAAAGTGTACTTTTGCACACGATAAGCGTAGTGTGCAATCACAAAAACGACAGGAAAAAAGGAGACGAACGAACCATGTCAATATCGAAGACCAGACAACTGCTTGTGGATGTTGCCCGTCAGCTCTTTGCCAAGAACGGGTTGGAGAACACCACGATGAACGACATTGCACAGGCCTCGGGCAAGGGCCGTCGCACACTCTACACCTACTTCAAGTCGAAGGAGGATATCTACTATGCCGTCATTGAGACCGAGTTGGAGCGCCTCAGCGACAAGCTCGACGAGGTGGCCGCCCGCAAGATCAGTCCCCACGAGAAAGTAATCGAGCTCATCTACACCCACCTGAACATGATTCGCGAGACGGTGGTACGCAATGGCAACCTGCGCGCCGAGTTCTTCCGCAATATCTGGATGGTGGAGAAAGTGCGCAAACACTTTGACCTAGCCGAGGTAGAGCTGTTCAGGAAAGTGTTTGCCGAAGGTAAGGAAGAGGGCGAGTTCGACATTGAGAACGTGTATTTGGTAGCCGACATCACGCACTACTGCATCAAAGGCCTTGAGGTGCCGTATATCTATGGTCGCATCGCGCACGGCATGACCGAGGAGGCCACCAAGCCCCAAGTGGCGAAGTTTGTGTATGGTGCACTTGGAAAAGCAAAACGTTAAGAGACAACAAACATATCAATCATTCATTTAGAAAGTATGGGATTATTAACAGGTAAGACTGCACTCATCACTGGTGCAGCACGCGGTATCGGAAAAGCTATCGCACTGAAGTACGCCTCAGAGGGCGCTAACATCGCATTCACCGATTTGGAGGTGAACCAAGAAACAGAGAAAGAGATTGCCGCATTGGGCGTGAAGGCCAAGAGCTACGCCTCCAATGCCGCCGACTTTGCTCAGACCGAAGAGGTCGTGAAGGCCGTGAAGGAAGAGTTCGGCAGCATCGATATTCTGGTAAACAACGCCGGTATCACCAAGGACGGACTCATGCTGCGCATGACCGAGCAGCAGTGGGATGCCGTCATCGCCGTCAACCTGAAGTCGGCATTCAACTTCATCCACGCCTGCGTGCCCGTCATGATGCGCCAGCGCAGTGGCAGCATCATCAACATGGCCTCTGTGGTTGGTGTCCACGGCAATGCCGGTCAGGCCAACTATGCCGCCTCGAAAGCAGGCCTCATCGCCTTGGCTAAGAGCATCGCCCAGGAGATGGGTCCCAAGGGTATCCGTGCCAACGCCATTGCACCTGGTTTTATTGAGACGGCCATGACCGCTGCCTTGCCCGAGGATGTCCGCAAGGAGTGGTGCAACAAGATACCCCTTCGCCGCGGAGGTCAGGTAGAAGACATCGCCAACGTGGCCACCTTCCTGGCCAGCGACATGTCGAGCTACGTCAGCGGCCAGGTCATCCAGGTCGACGGTGGCATGAATATGTAATTAATTGACAATTGATAATTGACAATTAATCATTATGGAGGTTGTCTACGAGGATAACCATATCATCATCGTCAACAAGGACAGCGGCGAGATTGTACAAGGCGACAAGACCGGCGACCGTCCGCTTTCAGAGATGGTGAAGGACTATCTCAAGGAGAAGTACCAGAAGCCTGGTGCCGTGTTCCTTGGGGTAGTTCATCGGTTGGACCGTCCCGTAAGCGGGCTGGTGGTCTTTGCCCGCACGTCGAAGGCGCTGGCACGTCTAAACAAGATGTTTGCCGAGAAAGACGAGATCCGGAAGACGTATTGGGCCATTGTGGAAGGCGGACAGAGAAGAGCGGATGGTGAAAAGCGGATGGCAGATGGCGTAGAGTGGACGATGCTGGAGCACTGGCTGACACGCAATGAGCAGCAGAACAAGTCGTATGCCCACGACCACGAGGTGCCCCATGCCAAGAAGGCACAGCTGTGCTACCGCGTGCTGGCCCAGGGCGACCACTACGACCTGCTGGAGGTGCAGCTGCTGACGGGCCGTCACCACCAGATACGCTGTCAGTTGGCAGCCATCGGCTGTCCTATCAAGGGCGACCTGAAGTACGGTGCCCGCCGCAGCAATGCCGACGGCAGCATCTCGCTGCAGTCGCATAGCATCGCGTTCACTCACCCTGTGAGCAAGCAGTCCATTGCCGTTGAAGCCCCCGTCCCTCACGACCCACTATGGCAGTCGTTGGGGCAATTGAGAATTGACAATTGAGAATTGAGGTGAAGAAGAAGTTCAGATACACCCTCGTCGGCATCCTGACAGCAGTGGTATTGCTATGTGCCCTACCACTGCTGGTCTATGTGCCCCCCGTTCAGCAATGGCTGGTGCAGAAGGTGGAAGCCATCGCCTCCGAGGAGACAGGTCTGGAGATTACGGTGGAGCATGTTGACCTGGACTTCCCGCTGGACTTGGGTGTCGACGGCGTGTTGGTGACCAGACAGGCTGACACCATTGCCAGTATCAGTCGTGCCGTTGTCGATGTCAGGCTGCTTCCCCTGCTGCGCACACAGGTCGTGGTCGACCGTCTGGACATCAGTCATGTCAGGATGAACACCCTCGACCTGATTAGCGACGTACAGGTGCGCGGCAACATGGGAGCGCTGACCATTCACCCCTCTACCATCAGCATTGCCCAAGGCGATGTACTGCTGAGTGAAGCCAGCCTGCACGATGCCGACGTGACAGTGCTACTGAGCGACACCGCTGCCGTCGACACTACCGAGACAGGCCCCACCCTATGGCGTATCGCTTTCGACCAACTCGACATAGAACGAACGAACGTGAGCATACATCTGCCCGGCGACTCCATGCTCATCGACGTGGGAGCCGAGCTGATGCAAGCCTCTTGCGGAGACATCAACTTGGGCACGGGCCGCTATGCCGCCCAAGCCTTCCAGTGGCGACAGGGCACGCTGCGCTACGAACTCCCCTTTGAGCCACGCGACACCACCACCCTCGACTATAACCACCTGAGCCTGTGGGACATTAACCTGGCCATCGACTCTGTATGTTATCAGGAGCCGCTGACCGTACTCACCGTCAGCGAGGCAGCCTTCACGGAGCAGAGCGGCCTGCAACTGACGCAACTCAAAGGACAACTGTCCATCGACGACAAGTGCGTGAAGACCCCAGGGCTGCTGCTGGCCACACCTTATTCTAATATATACGCGAGGGCCGACATCGACTATAGCGTAGCCGACTCGCTGCAGCCGGGACAGATGGATGTTGACCTGAATGCCCAGGTGGGAAAAGCCGACCTGCGGCTCTTCGTCCCGGCCACCGTCATTCGTCACTGGCCGGAATGGCCGCTCACGCTGAAAGGTCGCGTCACGGGCAATGTGGAGCAGGCTCACATCAGCGACCTCACCCTGCAATGGCCCACCGTGATTGACGCACAGCTGAACGGCACCATGACCCATCTGCTCGATGCAGACCGCATGACCATCGATGCCGACCTGCAAGCCCGCAACTACAACGTACAGCCACTACTGGCCGACTGGCTCCCCGGCGATGTCAGGATTCCCGCAGGATTGTCGCTCACAGGCTCACTGCAGGCCGACGGTCCGCAGTTCTCTGCCGACCTCACCGCCAAAGACGGCGACGACATGGTCAGCATGAATGGCACCTACCACCTGAAACGCGAAGCCTATCATGCACAGGCAGACATCACCCGTCTGAATGTGCAGCACTTCATGCCCAGCCTTCCCCTGTCGGTTAGCCATGTGCAGATGACCCTTCACGGACAGGGCACAGACCCGAAGCGTCCAGCCACCACCCTGGAGGCCGAAGCCTCCTGCGGCCGGCTGCTATACGACACGCTGAAGATAGACAACCTGCACCTGCTGACCACGCTGAAGGCCGGTCACGCCGTAGCAGACATCAGCAGTCAGAACCGCTACATCGACGGCTCCGTCTGTGTGGACGGCCTGCTGAAGGACGGACACCTGAAGGCCGACGTCAGCTCGCAACTGAACAATATCGACTTGAAGGCCATGAGTCTGGTACCCGTCCCGCTGACCATCGGTCTGAACGGCGATTTCCAGATTAACAGCAACCTTAACGACACACACAAGTTGAGCGGACTGGTCAGCGAGATACGCCTGACCGACTCACTCCGCACCTACCATCCCGAGCGTGTGGGCATCCTGTTCAGCACCACCCCCGACACCACCTATGTACGCATGCAGAGCGGTTCGCTGATTGTGAAGCTGGATGCCAACCAGCACTACGAACCCCTGTTAGCGCAACTACAGACACTGGCCGACAGCGTAACTTCACAGTACAACCGCAACGTCATCGACCAGCTTGCACTCAAGCAGATGCTGCCCACCACCCGTCTCTATGTCAGCAGCAGTACCGACAACCCCATTGCCCACTTCCTGAAAGCATCCAGGAACATCAGCTTCAAGGAGCTGCTGGTCGACCTGACCACATCGCCGCAAAGCGGCCTAAACGGCCAGGCTCACCTCTTTGGACTCAATGCCGACTCCACACTGATTGACACCGTCCTTGTGACACTGGTCGACAAGCCCAACCACGGACTCACCTTCCAAGGGCGCGTGGTCAACAACCGCAAGAACCCGCAGTTCGTCTTCACCATGCTGGCCGACGGTCTCCTGCAGGAGCACGGTGCCAGCGTAGGGGTGCGCTTCTTCGACTCACAGGGACGGCTGGGTCTGCGCATAGGCGTCAAGTCCGAGATGGAGGACGAGGGCATCCGTTTCCACCTGCTGCCCAAGCGTCCTACCCTCGGCTATCGCGAGTTTGCCCTTAACGACGACAACTACATCTTCCTGCAGAACAACATGCGCCTGAAGGCCAATGTATTGTTGCAATCTGACGACGACACCGGTCTGAGAATCTACTCCGAGGACCAGGACTCCACACTGCTGCAAGACCTGACCATCAGCTTGCACAACCTGGAGCTGAACCACCTGACCGCTGCCATACCCTATATGCCCCACATCACCGGTTCGCTGACCGGCGACTACCACTTGACCATGAACGACCAGCGCCAGATTTCAGTAGCCAGCGACATGCAGGTGAAGGACATGACCTACGAGCAGAACCCCATGGGCACCATCGGCACGGAGTTTGTCTATATGCAACGCGAGGACGACACCCACGCCGTCGAAGCCACCATAATGCAGGACGGCAGGGAGATAGCCACCCTCAGCGGCAGCTATCGGCCTAACGCCGCGACAAACGATGAGGACGACGAGGAGGTCGATGCCACGCTCACGCTGACAAAGGCACCGCTCAACCTGATTAACGGATTCATCCCCGACCGTCTGGTGGGTCTGGAGGGTCTTGCCGACGGCGAGATGAGCGTGACCGGCACAACCAGCCGTCCGGAAGTCAACGGCGAGGTGCTGCTCGACTCGGCCTACCTCATCAGCGAGCCCTATGGCATCCGCCTGCGCTTCGACAACGACCCCGTGCGCATACAGAACTCCAAGCTGTTGCTGGAGAACTTCACCATGTATGCCTACAACGACAACCCCCTGAACATCATGGGCAATATTGACTTCAGCAATATGGACCAGATGACGATGGACGTCAGGATGAGGGCTACCGACTACCAGCTGATCAATGCCAGGCAGTCAGCCAACTCCATCGCCTACGGAAAAGCGTTCGTCAACTTCTACGCTATCATGCGAGGTCCATTGGACCACCTGAGGATGCGAGGCAAGATCGACGTGCTGGGTAAGACAGACCTGACCTACCTGCTACTCGACTCTCCCCTCTCGACGGACAACCAGATGGACGAACTGGTGAAGTTTACCGACTTCAGCGACACCACACGGGTCACCACCCAACGCCCCACCCCCGACGCCCTCGACATGGAGCTGCGCATCAGCATAGACCAGGGAGCCCACGTAAAGTGCGGCCTCAATGCCGACCAGAGCAACTACGTGGACCTCTGGGGAGGCGGCGACCTGCGCATGACCTACAACGGCACTGAGAGCCTGCGGCTGACAGGCCGCTACACCCTCAGCAGCGGACAGATGAAATACTCGCTACCCGTCATTCCCCTGAAGACCTTCAACATACAGGACGGCAGCTACGTGGAGTTTACCGGCGATGCCATGAGTCCCACCCTCAATATCACCGCTACAGAGCGCGTCACGGCCAGCGTGGGACAGGAGGGGCAGCAGACACGCAACGTAGCGTTCAACTGCGGCATCAAGATCACGAAGACCCTTAAAGACCTGGGGCTGCAGTTCGTCATTACGGCCCCCGACGACTATGTCGTCACCACCGAACTCAACACCCTGTCGGAAGAGCAGCGCGGCAAGTTGGCCGTCACCATGCTGACCACCGGTCTCTATCTGGCCGACGGCAACACCAGCGGTTCGCTGATGAACTCGGCCCTGAGTGCTTTTCTGGAGAGCGAGATCAACAACATCACCGGCAATGCGCTGAAGACCGTCGACCTGAACGTGGGTGTGGACAACATGACCGATGCGGCCGGCAACTCGCAAACAAACTACTCCTTCAAGTTTGCCAAGCGGTTCTGGAACAACCGCCTGAGGGTGCAGATAGGCGGCAAGGTGTCTACCGGCAACGAGATTGCCGGCACCAAGCAGTCGTTCTTCGACAATGTGGCCATGGAATACCGCATCAAGCCTACCTCCAACCAGTATCTGAAGCTCTATTACCAACAGAACGTGTACGACTGGATCGACGGCTACACCAATATCTATGGTGGGGGCTTCATCTGGAAGCGTAAGCTCGCCTCACTGCTCGACCTGTTCCGCAGCACCCCGGCAAGCACTGCCGTCAGACCCCTGCGCAGCGATTCTACCCAGGTACGCAGCGAAGCAAACCGAATACGCACCGACTCTACCCGAGTACCCACCGACACCATACCAACCCGCAGAAAAGAATGAAGAAATATCTTGCCATCATATCCGTTATTGCCCTGTGTGCCTGCTCTACCACCAAGCACATTCCTGACGACGACCAGCTGTTCATCGGACTGACGAAGATTGAATATCCCGACGCCAACAACGACGATGACCACAGCATCAGCACGCAGGAGGAGGTGGAGGCAGCACTGGCCATCGCCCCTAACGGAGCCCTCTTCGGCAGCAGCTACTACCGCACGCCGTTCCCCTATGGTCTTTGGGTGTGGAACTATGCCTACGGCTCCAGCGGCAAGTTCAAACAGTGGCTCAACAAGCTCTTCGGCAAGCCCCCCGTGCTTATGAGTCAGGTGAACCCCGCCCTGCGGGCTACCGTAGCCCAGTCGGTGCTGCGCAAGAACGGCTATATGCATGGCCACGTGACCTACGAGAACGTGCCTCAGACCAATCCCAAGAAGATGAAGGTGGGCTACACCGTCCACATGGACACACTGTTCACCGTCGACACGATGACCTACGTCAACTTCCCACCGCAGATGCAGATGCTCATCGACTCCACGATGACCGATGCCCGCATCTCGACCGGTTCTCCCTTCAGCGTGAGCCTCCTCGATGCCGAGCGTTCACGACTGAATCAGTTGTTCCGCAACAACGGCTACTACTATTTCCAGTCGGGCTATATGTCCTATATGGCCGACACCTTCGAGGTGCAGAACCGTGCCAAGCTGCGCCTCCAAATGGCCGACTCGCTGCCGCCGCAGGCCATGCATCCCTGGTATATGGGAAAGACCACCGTGCAGCTTCGCCACAGCATGCGCGAGCAGCTTGCCGACAGCGCAGGCCGCGGGTTCCTGAAGGTCTATTACAACGGCCGCCGCTCGCCCATCCGGCCGGGTGTCATCCTACGCAACATGAAGCTGCGCCCCAGGGAGGCCTTCAGCTACGACAACTATCAGGAGTCGCTGCAGAAGGTGAACGCCACGGGGGTGTTCAGTAGCGTCGACTTCCGCTTCACCCCACGTGGGCGCGACACGCTGGACCTGGTGCTGAACTGCACCTTCGACGACCCTTACGACTTCTACGTGGAGACGAACTTCAACAGTCGTACCATCGGCCGCATGGGACCAGAGCTGAAGGCGGGCATCACGCGGCGCAACGCCTTCCGCGGCGGTGAGAAGCTGGACTTCAACGTGCACGGCAGCTACGAATGGCAGACGGAGGGCAATGCGGGCAGTTCCAGTCACTATCAATACGGTGCCGACGCCTCCATTGAGTTTCCGCGTATCATAGCACCCTTCTACCGCGAGAGACGGCGACGCAGACTGCCTACCGACTCCATCCGGCGACCGCTGAAGCCACGCTACTACTCCACCCCCTGGACCGTCGCGAAGGTCTCTACCGACATCTTACGTCGTCCCGACTACTACAAGATGCATGTGGTGTCGGGCGAATGGACCTACAAGTGGCAGCCCTCGGAGACCAGCAGGCACGAGTTCTCGCCGCTGACGGTGAAATACCAGTTCATGAACGACCGCACCGACTCGCTGCAAAGACTGCTGGAGAAGAATTCCTATATTGAGGCGGCGATGGATGACTACTTCATCCCGAAGATGCGCTACACCTATACCTATAGCAGTCCGAGCACCCTGCTCAACCCCATCCGCTGGGAAACCACCGTCGAGGAGGCCGGCAACCTCGTGGCCCTCTACGACGTCGTCGTTCAGGGCAGAGGCTGGCAAGAAGTGGACAAACCCCTTTTCAAGAACCCCTACTCGCAGTTCTTGCGCATCGAGACCGACCTGACGAAGACCTGGACCCTCGACAGCAAGTCACAACTGGTGGGTCACGTCAATGCCGGGGTCATCTATAGTTACGGCAACAGCGAAGAGGCCCCCTACAGTGAGTGCTTCTTCGTAGGAGGCGCCAACAGCATCCGTGCCTTCACGGTGCGCAGCATCGGTCCTGGTGCCTTCCCCGGCTTCGATGCCGACAAGCAGGTCTCTTACCTGATGCATTGCGGCGACATCAAACTGGTGATGAACCTGGAGTACCGCCGCCGGCTGTTCGGCAACCTCTATGGTGCCATCTTCCTCGATGCGGGCAATGTGTGGCGACAGACTGACAGTAGCCTCAGTTATGACGGCGACGATGAAACCATGGCCTTATTCACAGCAGAGTGGAACAAGTATTTCGACAACAACCACTTCAAACCGTCGAAGTTCCTGGACCAACTGGCTACAGGAACAGGCATCGGCCTGCGCTACGACTTGGACTTCCTGGTATTGCGTGTGGACTGGGGATTCGGATTGCACCTGCCTTACGACACGGGCAAGTCAGGCTATTTCAACATCCCCCGTTTCAACGACATGCACTCCCTCCACCTGGCCATCGGATATCCCTTCTGACAAACCGGATATCCGCTCAGACAAGGCAGAGGGAGTGCAGCTCTTCTTTTCTGGTCTTAACGGATTTCAAACAGATTGAAGAATCCGGTCATGGTAAACACCGCCTGGATATCTTCATTGATATGCTCAATCACCACTTTTCCGCCTTTGGCAACGGTCTCTTTGCGCAAGGCAAGGAAAAGACGCAAGCCAGAGCTGCTGATATATTCCAGATCCGTGCAATCAAGAATAACCTCCTTGTCGGCATTCTGCATCAGCGGATCCATGTCCTGCTGAGCCTGAACGGCCGATGGCGTATCCAGACGACCTTTGAAGAAGGCCACCATCCCGCCGTTCTGTTCCTTAATGTCAATCTTAATCATGTTCCTATCTTTTTTAATGAATATTCTCTATAACTGCTTCACCAGCGTCAGCACATTGCAGCCATCCTTGCGCTCATAGTCCACGCGGTCCATCAGCTGCCGGACCAGAAAGATGCCCAGTCCGCCGATGGGCCGCTCCTCGACGCCCAGTGTCACGTCGGCCTCGGCCTGTGCCGTGGGGTCGAAGGCCTTGCCACTGTCGGTAATCACAAAGGTGAGCGCCCCTTTGGCAACCTCGGCAGTGACCGTCACCGTACCCTGCTCCCCCGCCGGATAGGCATAGAGCATCACGTTGGTCACAGCCTCCTCAAGGGCCAGGTTCATGTTCATCGTCACCGACGCATTGGCGCCTGCGGCCTCACAGACCTCCTCGATGAATGCGGCCAACGAGGGAATCTCTTCAATCCGGTTGTTCAATGTCAAACTGTACATAACGCACTGCAAAGGTACGGAAAAAAAAGGCAAATCCGCACCTTTTCCCGATTTTTTTTATCATTGGCGGCATTTTAACTCCTTTTAACGGCGCAATACCCCGATAAGTCGACGAAAATGGTTACTTTTGCAAGCAATAAATGTTTAACCTCAAAAAGATAGAACAATGAAACCTACACTATTCCTTCTGGCTGCCGGTATGGGTAGCCGTTATGGCGGATTGAAGCAGCTGGACGGACTGGGTCCCAACGGCGAGACCATTATGGACTATAGCATCTACGATGCCATACAGGCCGGCTTCGGCAAAATCGTATGGGTCATCCGCAAGGATTTCGAAGAGCAGTTCCGCACACAGATACTGTCCAAGTACCAGGGACAGGTGCCCTGCGAACTGTGCTTCCAGGCACTCGACTCCCTGCCCGAAGGATTCAAGGTTCCCGAAGGCCGTGTGAAGCCCTGGGGCACCAACCACGCCGTGCTCATGGGCAAGGACGTCATCAAGGAGCCGTTCTGCGTTATCAACTGCGACGACTTCTACGGCCGCGATGCGTTCATGCAGATAGGCAAGTTCCTGAGCAACCTGCCCGAGGGTGCCAAGAACGAGTATGCCATGGTGGGCTTCCGCGTGAGCAACACCCTGAGCGAGAACGGCACGGTGGCTCGTGGCGTCTGCGCCTACAACGAGAAGCGCCATCTGACCGATGTCGTCGAGCGCACGGAGATTGTGCGTTGCGCCGAGGACGGTTCGCAGGCTGGCGAGGCCAGTCAGCCCATCCGCTACAAGGACGAAGCCGGCAAGTGGCAGCCTCTGGGCGAGAACGTGCCTGTGTCTATGAACATGTGGGGCTTCACACCCGACTATTTCAGCTATTCGGAGGCCTACTTCAAGGAGTTCCTCAGCGACCCGAAGAACATAGAGAACCTGAAGGCAGAGTTCTTCATCCCGCTCATGGTCAACAAGCTCATCAACGAGGGCACAGCCACCTGCGAGGTGCTCGACACCACCAGCGTATGGTTTGGCGTGACCTACGCTGCCGACCGCGAGGCCACGGTGGCTCGCATCCAGAAGCTTGTCGACGAGGGTGTCTACCCCAACAAGCTTTTTTAATAAAGTGAAGATGTCCAAAGGTTAAAAGGTGAAGTAAATGCTGGATAACATACTGAGCGAACAGGCGTGCGAACAACTCCGCACGCTTGTTCATCATGCTGAAACCATCATCTGCGTATGCCATCACAATCCCGACGGCGATGCCGTAGGGTCGGTGCTGGCATGGGCCGAGTGCCTGCGTATGATGGGCAAGGAGCCGCAGGTCATCATCCCCGACCAGATGCCCGACTTCCTACAGTGGATGCCCAATACGGAAAAGATCATCCGCTACGACAGGCATCGTGAGGGCTGCGACTGGACGCTGCGCCATGCCGACCTCATCTTCTGCCTTGACTTTAACACCCTTAGTCGTACCGGCGAGATGACGGCAGCCCTGCAGTCGACGACGGCCAAGAAGGTGCTTATAGACCACCACCTTGCCCCCGATATCGACAGCGTGCTGACTATCTCGCGTCCGAAGGCCTCGTCCACCTGCGAGCTGGTGTTCCGTCTGGCCTGGCAGCTGGGCCTCTTCGAGTCAGCCACCAAGCATTTTGCCGTGCCCGTGTATTGCGGCATGATGACCGACACGGGGGGGTTCACGTTCAACTCTAACGACCCCGACATCTTTTTCATCATCTCACAACTGCTCACCAAGCACATCAACAAGGATAAGATCTACCGCAACGTCTACCACAACTACTCGGACAACCGCATACGCCTGATGGGCTATGTGATGTACGAGAAGTTGGTCTACGATGCCCAACACCATGCCGCTTGGTTCACGCTGAGCAAGGCCGACCTGAAGCGGTTCCACTATATCAAGGGCGATGCCGAGGGACTGGTCAACATTCCCCAGCAAATCAAGGGCCTGAAGCTGAGCATCTCGCTGCGCGAGGACACTGAGAAGGACAACCTGGTATGGGTGTCGCTGCGGTCGGTCGACGACTTCCCCTGCAACGAGATGGCCATCCGCTTCTTCAACGGCGGCGGACACATGAACGCCTCCGGCGGCCGTCTGGAGTGCTCGCTCGACGAGGCGGTTGCCACGGTGAAGCAAGCCATCCTGGCTTTCGAGGACAAGCTACACTAACACTAAATATTATAAACAGAATTTATGAGAAAACTATTCAGCGCGCTCATCACCCTCTGTTGCCTGACCGTCTTCACGGCCTGCAACGACTATGAGACCTATAGTGAGAAAAAAGACAAGGAGCGCGACGCCATCAGTAAGTTCATTGCCGACTCGAGCATCGTGGTCATCAGCGAGAGCGAATTCCACGACAAAGGCAACGTCACCGATGTCAGCAGGAACGAGTATGTCTATCTGAACAACTCCGGCGTGTATCTGCAGATTGAGCATAAAGGGTGCGGAACGCCCATCAAGGACGGCGAGACCACCACGCTCATCATGCGCTATAGCGAGGAGTGCCTGTACGACCAGACGGGCTCCTATAACGACACCAGCCCCTACAGTCCCGATTTTATGCGCGTGGAGCGCAACGGCAGTACCTATACCGCCTCGTTCACCACGACAAGCAGAATGTATCAGGTATACGGCACCGCCTCGGTACCGTCGGGTCTGCTGGTGGCCTTCCCCTACATCAACGTGGGGCGTGCCCGTACCGAGACCGACCAGATAGCCAAGATTCACCTCATCGTGCCCCACTCCCAGGGCAACGCCACGGCTTCGAGCTATGTATATCCGTATTATTATGTAATCACCTACCAAAGAGAGATTGACTTATGACACTGATTAAATCCATATCCGGCATCCGCGGCACCATTGGCGGACCTACAGGCGACACCCTGAACCCGCTGGACATCGTAAAGTTCACCACAGCCTACGCTACCTTCATTGCCCGCCAACAGCCAAAAGCGAATAGCCAACAGCCAAAAGTCGTCGTCGGACGCGACGGCCGCATCTCCGGACCGATGGTGCGCGACGTGGTGTGCGGCACCCTGGTAGGCATGGGCTACGAGGTCATCGACATCGGCCTGGCCACAACGCCTACCACCGAGCTGGCCGTGCGCTGGCATCAGACCGACGGCGGCATCATCATCACCGCCTCGCACAACCCCACTCAGTGGAATGCCCTGAAGCTGCTTAACAGCGAGGGCGAGTTTCTCACCGCTGCCGACGGTGCCGAGGTGCTCCGCATCGCCGACGCCGAGGACTTCGACTATGCGCCGGTGGAGCGACTGGGCCATGTGGTTGCCGACGACACCATGAACCAGAAGCACGTGCAGTCGGTGCTCGACCTGCGCCTGGTGGATGTCGAGGCTATCCGCAACCGTAAGTTCCGCGTCTGCGCCGATACCATCAACAGCGTGGGCGGCATCATCCTGCCTGACCTGTTCCGTGCCCTGGGCGTGGAGTTCGAGATACTCAACTGCGAATGCACCGGACAGTTTGCCCACAACCCCGAGCCGCTGGAGAAAAACCTGCAGGGCATCATGGACAAGATGAAGAGCGGCGGCTTCGACCTCGGCATCGTCGTCGACCCCGACGTGGACCGTCTGGCCTTCATCTGCGAGGACGGCCGCATGTTTGGCGAGGAGTACACGCTGGTCAGCGTAGCTGACTACGTCCTCTCTAACAGCCAACAGCTAAAAGCCAATAGCCAAAAGCTGACTACCGTCAGCAACCTCAGTTCCACCCGCGCCCTGCGCGACGTCACCGAGAAGCATGGCGGCAGCTACACTGCTGCTGCCGTGGGCGAGGTGAACGTCACCACGAAGATGAAGGAGGTGGGAGCCGTTATCGGCGGCGAAGGCAATGGCGGCGTCATCTATCCCGAGAGCCACTATGGCCGCGATGCCCTGGTGGGCATAGGCCTGTTCCTCAGCAGCCTGGCCCAGAAGGGTCTGAAGACCAGCGAGCTTCGCCGTACCTTCCCCGACTATCAGATTGCCAAGAACCGTATCGACCTGACACCTGATACCGATGTCGATGCCATCCTCGTGAAGGTGAAGGAGATGTTTGCAGCCGATGGCGAGGCCATCGTCAACGACATCGACGGCGTGAAGATCGACTTCCCCACCAAGTGGGTACACCTGCGCAAGTCGAACACAGAGCCCATCATCCGCGTCTACAGCGAGGCGCAGACCATGAACGAGGCCGATGCCCTGGGCAAGCGCCTCATGCAGGTGGTCTACGACATGCAAGGCAATAGTTAAAAGGTTAAAGAGTTAAAGGAAAGGGGCGCACCTGATATCACATCAGTTGCGCCCCTGTCAGTACTAAAAGCAAACAATAACCTAAAAAACAAACCTATGGAAACTTCGCTTCGCTTAGCAAAGTCTTTTCGCTAACTCTTTTTCTTGGTGCAAAGGTAAGCATTTAGGGGCATACGCGCAAAAGGAAAACCCTAAACCTACTGGGGAGTTTCCCTATTTGTGTGGGGGAAATCCCTCCACGCGACAATAAAGCAAGGGGAGTTGGATGGGGTGTCAGCCCATCAGCAGCCGCTCGAGCGAAGGTATCTCGATGCGGCCGCGGTGCAGGTGCAACAGTCCGTCGGCCTGCATGGCATTGAGCACACGCGACACGTCGAGCCGGCTGTCGTTGACCTCGTCGGCCAACTGCTGCATCAGGATGTTAAACTGCTTGGCACCGGCAGGATAGAGGCAGTGATCTAGGAAGAAGCGCACGATGCGCAGGCGCAACGTCGCCGGACAGCGGCGCCACGACCGATGTCGTTGCCGCTGCGACTGGGTGGCCAGCATGTTGAGCAGGTTCAGGCGGATAATCAGGAAGTCGTCCAGCAAGCGCACTACCTCGTCTTTCGAGAGCGTCATCAGATGGACCTCGCTGACGGTGGTGACCGTGCTCACATAGCGGGGCGAGGCACCGAACAACGTCTCTGGCTGCAGCAGCCAGGGTGCCGACATCTGCTCCACCACGCTGTAGCGTCGGTCGTCGCCGGTGGTTGTCAGTCGCAGTTGTCCGTCAATCAGGAAAAACAGTTGTGTGCAGGCATCGTTCTCCTTCACCACGTCGACACCCGCCGCCAGTTTCAGGAAGCCAAACTTGGTCTGCCCTGCCAGCTGTAACAGCTCGGCACGGCTCAACCCCTGAAACATGGGGAACTGCAGCAGATGGTCGTATATCCTCACTTATCTCCGACAATTGTCAATTATCAATTGTCAATTATCAATTATCAAAGTTCTGCCACACCGCCAACTCTCCCTTCTCGTCGGTATAGATCAGATACGCCTTCAGTTCCGGATGCCGGTCGAGCACCATCCGCGCGCTGTCGAGTCCCAGCACCATGAACGAGGTGGCATAGGCATCGGCCGTGGCACAGTGGTCGGCAATCACCGTAGCCGACAGCAGGCTGTGCTGCACGGGATAGCCGGTGCGGGGGTCAATGGTATGGGCGTATTTGCGTCCGCCCTCGTAGTAGAAGTTGCGATAGTTGCCGCTGGAGGCCAGGGCGCAGTCCGTCAGGCTGAGCACGGTCTGCAGTTCTCCGTTGACCGACAGTGTGTCGTCCACGGGTTTGGTGACACCGATATTCCAGGGCTGCCCCTGCTGGTTGACGCCACCCACCGCCACCTCGCCGCCAATCTCCACCATATAGTTGCGGATGCCCTTCGAGGCCAGCAGGCGTGCCACCACGTCGCAGCCGTAGCCTTTAGCGATGGCGCTGAAGTCATATTGGTTGCGTATCTGCATCAGGCTGTCCACCTGTGCGGGTGTGGGCAGTTGCCGGTTTTTGAAGCCGAAGCCCCAGGCGTTGACCAGCGGTGCCACGCTGATGTCGAAGGCGCCGTAGGTGTCGGCCGTCACCTGCTGTGCCAGCTTCCACACCTCCCTATACATTGCGCCGGGCTTCACGTCCTCGCCTCGGTTGATGCGGGCTACGGTCGACTGTTTGTTGAACATCGAGAACTCAGCATCCACCTGCTGCAGCTCGGCCTCAATCTCTGCTTGCAGGTCATCGTCGGCCTGATAGGTGATGTTGTAGATGGTGCCAAACACGAAGTTGGTGTTGTGCTGATAAGTCTGCTGCGTGCACGAGGCCATCAGCACGCTGCCCACAACCGCTATCAAGGCACGTCTCAGTATCGTCGTTCCCTTTACCACTATCTTTTCCTCCTTTCTTCCGTTAAATATCAATAACCACATTAAAGGTGAAGCCCAGCACCGACGTGTCCTGCTTGCCATAGCCGGGCACGTACCAGGCCTGACCGAAGTCGCCGTCGTCATGACTCAGGCGGTTGCGGTAGCGGAAGGTCCAGCCCAGATGCAGCGGACCGGCGATGCCGGCCTCCAGGCCAAACAGTAGCTCGGCCCACTGCTGCGAGCACTTGGCACCTTCGACGACAAACGGTGTTTCCCACCGCCAGGTGGGGTCCTCGAAGGGCACGCGACTGATGTCTACCTTATAGTTGGTGAAGGCATAGCGTGCACCGATATAGATACGGTTCACGGCATGCTTGTTCTTCATGATGTTCACATCGGCACCAATGCGGAAATAGGGGGCGCTGGTCTTGTACGACAGGCGCGTCACCTCGTCGTCGTCCACCTCGGCCCGTCCCACGCCCACCTCCACGGTGGGGAAGTACTGGTCGTGCAGGTTCAGTCGGAAGGCGCCCTCGTACTGTCCGTAGTCGCCCAGCTTCATCTGTGCCAGACCCACCAAGTCTACCGACACGGCAAAGCCCCGGAACAGGGGCACCGAGTCGCGTTGCAGCTTCAGGAAGCCCTGCGCCTGCGTAGCCATGGGCAGACTAACGATCAGACTTAAAGCTAATATACAGGTTCGTAACACTCTGGTCATAGGTGACTGACGGGTTATTAATAATAATGGTGTCGATGGCGTGGTGGGTGCTCCTCACCGCTGTCAGCCAGTGGAAGTAGCGCGCCGCACAGTCTATCGACTCGAAATGGGGTATGTCGTTTTTCTGCACCCAGATGGTGTCGGTCGTAGTCTTATGGTCTACGGTAGACAACTGCACCCTCAGCGTGTCCTCGGGTCGGGCGTAGCTGATCTGCAACGAGAACGAGGTGATGTTCACGCCGCTGTTCAGCAGCAGCGTGTCAGTGCCGTTCCTGCGCCGGCTCCATACGTTCAGCGTGTCCTTCAGCGTGTCGGTCGCCAGTTCGGTGCCGTTCATGGTCTTGATGCCATACTTCACCTTCACCGTCGTGTCCACCAAACAGTCTATGCTGGAACAGGCCGTCAGCAGGGCGCCGCACACCAAGGCTCCCAGCACCAGCATCCGCGATGTCACAGAAAAAATCTTGCCTTTCATCCGTTCAACTCTCAAACCTCAACTCTCAACTCTCACACCTCACACCATCTCTTCTATCTGGTAGTCGTTGCGACTGTTCGACGAACGACTGATCAGGTCGCCCAGGAAGCCCGTCAGGAAGAACTGCGTGCCCATCATCATCATGGTGAGCGAGATATAGAAGAAGGCCGAGTCGGTAATCCACAGCAGACCCAGCACCTTGCCCACGGCCAGCACAAAGGCCGACAGGATGCCAACCATGAACATGATGGTGCCCAGGAAGCCGAACACGTGCATGGGTTTCTTGCCAAACGTTGAGAGGAACCACAGCGTCAGCAGGTCCAGATAGCCGTTCACGAAGCGGTTCCAGCCCATGAACTTCGACGTGCCGTACTTGCGGGCCTGGTGGTGCACCACCTTCTCGCCAATCTTGTCGAAGCCGGCCTGCTTGGCCAGATAGGGTATGTAGCGGTGCATCTCGCCGTAGACCTCGATGTTCTTCACCACCTCGCGGCGGTAGGCCTTCAGGCCGCAGTTGAAGTCGTGCAGGTTGTTGATGCCGCTCACAGCGCGGGCCGTGGCGTTAAACAGCTTCGTGGGCAGCGTCTTCGATAGCGGGTCGTAGCGTTTCTGCTTATAGCCCGACACCAGGTCGTACTTCTGCTCCTTCACCATCCGGTAGAGCTCGGGAATCTCGTCGGGCGAGTCCTGCAGGTCGGCATCCATCGTGATGACCACGTCGCCCTGGGCCTCGGCAAAGCCGCAGTAGAGGGCGGGACTCTTGCCGTAGTTGCGGCGAAACTTAATGCCGCGCACGCAGTCTTTCTGCTGCTTCAGTTCGCTGATAATCTCCCACGAGCGGTCGTTACTGCCGTCGCTGATAAAAATCACTTCATACGTGAAGTGGTTCTCGTTCATCACCCGCTCTATCCAACCATAGAGCTCGGCTATCGACTCTTCCTCATTATAAAGAGGTATAACTACTGATATATCCATTAATTCAATGCTTATTGCTTAATTCTTAATGCTTTATTCTCCTCACTATTGCCGCGAGCGGCAGACCGAGCATGACACCTGCCATGATGATGCTGGTCAGGAAGTCGAGCGCAAAGTCTATCGGACGCATCTGCTGCAGTTGGTGCAGACTCTCGTTCACCTGTTCCGTCATGCCCAGTTGCTTGATGGCTGCCGCCTGCTCAGGGGCCGACAGCAGGTCGGTGATGGTGGTCAGCAGATAGCCGTGATCCATATAGGCCAGATAGGCATACTGCACCAGGGCAAAGAGCAGACCGCCGTAGAAAAACATCAGGCAGACATAAGCCCAGCCTCGCAGAAACGATATCTGCCCGTCGAGGCCGTCGTCGCGGAAACGCTTCAGTCGGCGACCCACATAGAAGGGGGTCACCACCAGGGCAATCATCGCCAGCAGACCGTAGGTAGGCGATGTCAGGCCCACCACATAGCAGGCGAACACAGCCACCAGCAGCAGGGCCAGCCTCATACCGTCCAGCCGTGCAAATGCCTTCAGTTGTATGTATTCCGGTGCAGTCAACGCTCTTTTCTGTTAAGCAATCTACCTGTCGTTTCTATTTTTGCTGCAAAATTACGCATTTTCTGCCACATAACGGGTGCTTTGTATGAAAAAATAGTTAAAATAGCGCAACTTTTCTCTCCCCCCTTTCCGCTTTCCACTTTTTTATCGTATCTTTGCACCCGCTTTAGCGAAAGCATGCATTATGAACTATAACATGGGCAAGTCCTGTACGACCAGCTCCCTCGGAATCCTCCAGGACGGGAACGTAGCAAAGGTACTTGGTTGTAGCGGCGCGATGCAGACCGCTTGCCCACCCGCCTCTTTAGCTCAGTTGGCCAGAGCACGTGATTTGTAATCTCGGGGTCGTTGGTTCGAATCCGACAAGAGGCTCAAATTTCCTCCAACCTTACTAATTCGTCGCCACGGAACATCACGGCAATCAAGTGCAGACGCGTGTTGCCCACCAGCAGGCGTACCTTCTCGTCGTCCACATAGCGACGCAACTGCTTCTCGGCATCCTGCCATAGTGCAGCAGCCGTAGCCTCCGTATCGTCCTTCTTCAGGTACTTCAACTCTATGATATACGAGTGTGCCACCATCGGGTAGCGCAGCACGTCGGGCATCAGGAAGAAGTCGCAGTAGCCGTGGTTCAGCTCCACCTCGGGGGCGGTAAGGTAATAGGAGCACAGCGACAGGTAGGCTGTGAAGAAACCCTGAATATTGCGCTCACCCTCTATCAGCGAACGCACGGAACTGGTCTGCCGGTATTCGTCGGCTATCAGCCGCAGCAACGGCTGCCACTCGCCGCGTAGCACCACACCGTCGAAGGCATTGTCGATAGCTGTATGGTCGGCCGGACGTATGCGGTCGTACTCTTCCAGGAGGTAGCGGTAGTACTGCTCTCGCACGTTGTTGTTGGGGATGTTCAGCCGCAGCCTGTTACCCTCCACACCGGCGATGGTGAGCATGCCGTAGTAGTAGAGCAGCGAGACGAAGTTCTCGCGCTTCACCATCTCGCTGGCTGGGAAGTAGCCCACCAACTGGCCCGTAATGCCGCCCGTCTGGGCTATCTCGTAGATGACGCTCTTGCGTCCCTTCTCTAAGCGGTCCAGCTGTATCAGATTCTTCATCTTCTGGTAGTCGGTGCGGGCGTTGGGGTTGAGCATGCTTTCAGGCGCATTGCCTAACCTTACCTGATTGCCCAGATAGTAAAGCACCATGTCGGTGTTGAACATGCGGCTCTCAGCCAGCCCGTCGCGGGCAAAGCAGTAGCCATCGTACCAAGGCTTCATCTCCTTTATCATCGCCTCCACGTCGCCCTGCAGCCAGCCTATCTGCTGATAGTAGCCAAACATTGTCCGCACATCGTCCTCCGAGAAGCCCAGCATCTGATTAAATATAGAGTCTGCGGTGATGTTGGTCGCTATGATATAGCCCGAGGTCAGGTCGTCCATCGTCACGGGACTCACGCCAATCATCAGCACCCGCTCGAAGTTGGGTTTGAATATCTTGAAGATGTCGCGATAGAACCCCTCACCGTGGGTCAGGCCGCGGTAGATGTCCTCGCCGTGCTGATTAAGCACCGTATTGGTAAAGTTGTCGTACTCGTCCACAATGAGGTAGAGGGGCACGTGCCTGTCACGTGCCTTGTAACCTATATAGTTCAACTTCCCTCCGGCATCTGCTTTATGTTCTACCTCGTCGGCAAAACCCTCATAGAACAGATGCTCGTACTTTTTGGCAAAGCCGTCGCACACCATACCACAATAGGCATTGAAGTTCTCCTCCAGTTTTTCTATCGAGCCATAGACCAGCGAGAAGTCCAGATACAGCACGGCATAGCTGTTGCGCAGCGCCGTGGGATGGCTGCCTATCCACAGGTCGCCGAAGTACTCCTCGAACTTATCCTGCAGGTTGATGTCGTAGTAAGCGCGCAGCATGCTCACCAGCAGGCTCTTGCCGAAGCGCCGCGGGCGCACGAAGAAGAGGTAGCTGCTTGAGAACTCAAGCTTGGGGATATACATCGTCTTGTCTACATAGTAGTAGTGCTGACGCCGCATACGTTCGAAATCAGCGATGCCCAAGGGCAACTGGCGGGGAGTCTCGGTGGTGTTCATCTGTCTCTTGCTCTTTTTACGCTACAAAGATAACCCTTTTTCCTGAAACGTGCAAGGAAAAGCGGGGAAAAAATACGGGCGGCACCCTGTGCGAGTGTCGCCCGTAAGTGGAAAGTACACAAAGGACTCGGTCCTTTCGTGCTATAAGTAGGTTATTTAATCACGACCTTCTTGCCATTGACGATGTAGAGACCCTTGGCGGGACGCTCCACCTTCTGACCATTCAGGTTGTAGACAGCATTGCGCTCGGCGGCATTGCTGACAGTGCTGATGCTCTGGATGGCAGTGAGGGGATCCTCGTAGATGTTGATCAAAGCCACGTAGTTGCCCTTGTCGAGCTCGAAGCCCAGCATACCGTCGGCCTTCACCTGATAGACAGCACGTCCGATGCTCTCGTTCAAGACAGTCTTCTCAGCGCTGTCGTCAGCATCGCTGGTGTAGAAGTTGTCACCAGTATAGATGATTTCAACAATCTGACTAGCCTTCAGCGAACCGACAGCAGCGCAGCGGCCTGCACCACCGGCCTCGTAGAGACCCTGTCCGTCGACAATCGACCAACCCTTGTTGCTGGCGAGCACAGCCTGCACGGCAATCTGCTCCAGACCCTCGTTGGTGCAGAAGAATACATCGTTGTTCACTTTGTTGGCAGCATTGAAGATCTTACCAGCAGCCTCGGTGCCGATGGTCAGCTCTACATCGCCCATAGCAGTAAAGTCGAAGGACTTGACAACCTTCAGGTTAGACAGGACAACATCGCTCACGGTGACCACAGCCACGTCAGCAACCTCGGCGTTCTCCGTCCACTGCAGCGAGATGTTGGCAGTACCGGCAGCCACAGCCGTCACGGTGCCGTCCTCGGCAACAGTAGCCACAGCTTCGTCGCTGCTTACCCACTTCGTAGCCTCGGCAAACTTAGCGGGATCGACCTTAGCCGTCAGCTTATACTCGGCACCAGGCAGCAGAGCCACGCTCTTCTTAGCGATGGTGATGGTGGGCTGCTCGGCAATAGGACGCTCCCATGTAATCTCGTAGCTGACGTTGAGCTGCGAGCCATTAGAGCCCGAGTTGTCGAAGTAGATGGCAATAGACTCCTTAGCCTTGATGTTCTCGATAGTCAGCGTAGTAGAGGTAGCACCCTCATCGCTCCTGTACTGGAAGTCGGCACCACCGGTGAATGTCACCTCCTGACCGTCAACCTCGACCTTCACAGCCTTGGTGTTGGTCTCGGCACCGTCCTTCTTAGCATAGTTGGAAGCACCCTCCAGCACCAGCTTGGTGATGGTGTAGCCCTCGTTGACGGTGAACACGGCGCGAGCACCGTCAGCACCAGTGCGCAGCTTGAAGCCCTTGCTGGTCATGTTGCCAGTCTGTGCGCTGCCCTTACCTGCGATGTATGTGCCAGCGATGTAGTAGCTGACGCCATCCACCTGAGCGTTCGACGCAGCACCGCCAGTGGCAGTCAGCTCAGTCTCAGTGCCAGTCTCAACCTCGGGTTCGGGATCTGCACCTGTATAGGTGACAGTCACTACGGGGTTCTTGATGTAGCCGGCACCGGCAGCAGTCTCGTATACCAGGATGGTCACAATCTTATCCTCATCCTCAGCGAAGGCTGCAGTGATATCAAACTCAATGTGCTTGTCGGCAGTACCCTTAGCACCAGTCACCACGTCGCCCAGCAGAGTGATGCTGCGGTCAGCCGTGTTCCAGGTCAGGTTGTCGGCCCACTCAGAAGCGTTATAGCCAACGCCATAGTTCAGCGGACGGTTAGTAATCTGCTCGAAGTCGCCGGCCAGCGTCACAGAGACGATGTCGCCCTTCACAGCCGAGGCGTCCACCTGCAGGAAGGCCACGTTATTCACGTTCCAGCCCTTGTTGCCAAGCTCCACCTTACCGCCGGAGATCTTGTTGTAACCGCAGTAGACAGCCTCGCCAAGGGCAATCTCGCCATACGAGGTATCCACAGCATCGTCAGAACCACTGATATAGGTAGCCTTCACCTTGGCCTCTACCGTCTTGTTGGTCATAGCCTCTTCGACTGCAGTCTGATAAGCAGCCTCGGCCTCCTTCAGTTTCTCAATCTCTGCCTGAAGCTCCTCAATGTTCAGCGAGTTGCTGGCCAGAGCAGCCTCGGCGGCAGCGATGGCAGCCTCGAAGGCAGCAACAGCCTTAGGACTGACAGATGCCATTGCACGGGCAGCAGCAGGTTCCTCAACAGTAGGTTCCTCCTCGGGCTCACCGTTGAGCAGCACCTTGGCGGCAGCTATCTCTGCCTCCAGGTTGGCCTTCACCTCGGCAAACACCTCCTTGGCGGTGCGGCCGTCGGCCTGCACGGCGTTGTCCTGCTCAAACTGGGCAATGGCAGCCACGATAGCAGCTTCGTCGCCACCCTCAATAGCGGTCAGCAGCTTGCCTACAGCCACAGCCTCTGTATCCGATGCCAGCACCTTGGCATATTCCACGATGCCGCCCAGCTCAATCTTAGAAATCTGCGTGCTACCATTAGCACCGGCAGCATTGTCCAGCACCAGCTGATAGCGATAGCCAACCTTGCCGTCAATGGGCAAAGCCACCACACCGGCCTGCCAGATATCAGTGATATCGATTGCCTCGCCGGTAGCCTCGTCATACTCGTCGTACGTCACAATCTGAGCCTTCTTCACGTTGGCCGTCTGGTCAACGGTGATAGCGATGCTCTTCACGATGGCATCCACCTGAGGAGTCTTAATAGAGGCAGTTACCTCGGCGCGCTTACGGCCGCAAGCGATATACTCCCAAGAGCTATTGTTGTTGTTAAAGCCGCGAATAGTCCACTGAGCACCATCAACGGTAGCAGTCCACTCGTGGTCGTCATCGTTCAGATAACTGGCAATCTCCGTATCATTATTATCGGGGAAGGTCAGCGAAGCGGGAAGAGTGGTGATAGAGCTACCGCCTTCCATGTACTCTTGGTAAAGAGTTGTAATAACAAGGTTGTCGAAAGCACTTCTACGACCTTCATTGTTGATATTACCCAACAACACAAACTTACTTATTGGTGCAGTTGCTGTCCACTCTGCATTGTAAGTGGCCTCAGTAACGGCTTTCCCTGCTCCTGACATATAACAACTCGTAGTTGTCTCGATTGTTTTTTTCTGATAATCTACAACAATCGTAAAGTTTACTTTTCTTTCCCAAAGGACAGTATTAGAACCACGATACATAGATGCCCAGGCCAAATTGAGCGGATTTTGGTCATCAAAGTCTCCGTTATAGGCATCAAAATACTGAAGCAACAGGTCATTATCAGCAGCATCGACGAATTTGAAACCAATATGTTTTTTAGTTAATTTTGCAAAGGCAAGGTCAAAAGAGATAGTCACTTTCTCCCTATTGTCAATATTGTTGTTCTGGAATTCAACAACGCCACCATCGAAATTACCAAAGGACAGATAACCATCCACAATTACAGGAACAGCAGTCCATTGACCAGTCCAACTCATTTTACCGACCGCACCATTCACTGTCATATCAGAAATAGCATTGCTAAAATCAATATCAGCATTTACTACCTCTTTTTCCACTAATACACCTTGCGGTTCTGGCTTCTTCTCCAACACTAACGCAGCAACGATTCCTCCATAACGTGCTATAGTGAACGTAATATCCGCAGCCGTTTCCGTTATATCATAATAAAAATAAGTTCCATCAGCCGCTGTAAGCGTCTCGTTTAGTGTTCCACGATTAATTGTAGGAACATACGAAGCACTATATAACTGCAATACGAGAATATTACCTTCCTCTACAGGTATAGTTGCTGTAGCACTTCGATTACCGCTTCCAAAGTTATGCAGTCCCCATACATTACCATCTCTATAACGAAGGTCTCCTGATGTGGGAAGCACTGCGGGATCATTCTTCTGGAAATCGTAGAATTTCTTCAACTGATAGCCATCTACCGTCAATGCATCAGTGAGTGTCCTTTTATATCCAGCACCCCACGCATTATTCCCTCCCAGCAACACGAGAAGTGTCACGAGGAATGGAGTGAGTAAATATTTTTTCATTATTTGTTTGTTTTTGATTTGTTTTGCCCCCGAGGTCCGTATGGGTGCTTGTAGTGTTTTGTAGAGTAGTTCGTCTGTGTGCGTCTGCGGTCCTCTTCATGCCTCCCAGTCTTAGTGGTGAGGCCAGGCGCGACACTGTCTGTACGTTGTTTCTGTTCTCTGCGCAGTGTTTGTTCGTTCTTTTTTTGTTTGTTAATTATTTTAGTGAATTAATGTTGTCAATCGTCGTGCAGGCACAAGGTCTGCGGGTGCAAAGATAAGCCTTTTTTCTGAAACGTGCAAGAAAAAAGCGCATTTTTTGTAAAAGGGATGGAAAGAAATGGGGAAAGAAAGGGAACTTAAATTCGTGTCAATTAGTCAAATTCGTGGTCAAAAGAAAGAAATTAGGGGAAATTTATGGTTTAGTTTGGACGGAGCAAACCCGGAGTTTGGACGGAGCAAACCCGGAGTTTGGACGGAGCAAACCCGGAGTTTGGACGTAGCCAATGATGAGTATTGAATAAGTCAAGGATTGCGAAGTCATGAGTGAAGATTCATAAGCAACGAGGGCTAAAGACGCTTCCGATGTGAGATAACGGTCTTTCCATTCGCAGGAAACACCGTTTCCCGCCGTAGAAAACAGTGTTTCCCGCCGTAGAAAACAACGTTTTCTGCCGTGGGAAACAATGTTTTCTGACAGGGGAAAGACCGCAAAATGCTTGTGTTAAGACAAAAGAGACGCGGGTGACAATGCAGATACCCTTACCTGTATTTTGAGAAAGGTAGGCAATTTACAGCGCAATTGCCATCAGTTGTTTGCCTACATCGTGCAAGGCAGACTCCAACTGCTTCACCTCTATCTCATTGAAGCATGCCTCCTTGCCATTCACTATGTTTCCGTTAAGACGCTGCATCAGCCACGACTGGCTCTTACCGAAATAGGTTGTTGCAATCTGGGTCCAGTTGATAAAACGGGGAGTGTCGCCCAGCTTCCTGCGTATGGCTTCTGCTCTCCATTCGTTGATATCATCGTCCATTGCGGCAAGCATCCGGTAGTGATCTTCTATCGTTTCTTTCTCATACTCCTCGCGTTCTTTCTGTGTCATGGCTTCCAGCAACTGATGCTGGTAGCGTTTAGCAGCCTCCAGTTTCTCTGGAGTGTCTGCTTTTTCGTATGCATCTGCAATCAATCGATGCGTAGGATTCTTAATGTAATCGTTCAGATTTCTCATACCTCTTTCATTTTTATAGAAATATCTCTTAGTTAATCATTATCGTCGAACGGTATTCCCAATCCCATAAGAGCTTCGTGAGCCGCCTTCCACTTGTCCAGATATTCGTTAATCAGTTTATCTTTCTCTGGATTTTTGGTATCCCAGTCAGCCAAAGCCTTTAAGATTTGTTCTATACGCCGTTTGTATTCTTCGGCCTCTTTCTTTGTTGGCATTGTTTAATATTGCATTAATGACATATTATCTCTACGACTTTGCAAAGGTAATAATAATTTTTGTATTAGCCAAATAATCAAATAATTATTTCGCTGGTTAGTAAAAAAGGCCGCCTGCTTGGAGTGCAGACGGCCTTTTCTGTTGTCGCGTTCGAAGAATCGAAGCGCGGGATTCGAGTGTCACTTAATCACAACTCACTTAATCACAACTTTCTTGCCATTGACGATGTAGAGGCCCTTGGCGGGACGCTCCACCTTCTGACCGTTCAGGTTGTAGACGGCGTTGTTCTCGAAGTCGACAGTGCTCTTCAGGGTGGTGATGCCAACCAAGCCAGTCATCTGGATGGTGACATTCTTGATGGCAATCCAGTTGAAGGTAGCATCAGCGATGTCGAAGCCGAACTTGAAGTTGCCATCGGCATCCACGACGCCCTCGCCCTCAACGGTACCATAGATACCCTTCATCTCGTTGTACTCGAAGCTGGTGCCCTGGAGTGCAGTCTTCTGGTCGCCCACGAAGAACATGGCACCTGCGGGCTCCTCGCCGCTCTCGCTGTAGATGCGGTAGTAGGCAGTGACCTTGAATGCGGCCTCGTCGACATCCTTCAGCGTATAGGTGATCTGACCGTTGCCAAGGGGACCGGGTTTAGCCACCCAGTTCTCGATGAACGGCGTAGTCATGCCAGTAGGATCGTTGCCCTCGTTGCCCTCAACCGACCAGGTGTTCACGTGGAAGGTGTTGGTGTTCGAGCAGGTCCAGTTCTCAATGCTGTTGTCAGCGATGACGCCGGCAGCAATCACCTCGTAGCTCTTCACGCTGGTCTGCACGGCAGCGACAGCATCGGTCAGGGCCTTCGTAGCTTCTACGAGAGCCTCCTGCGAGGTCTTGTCAGCATTGTCGTTGCGAGAGATGATGGTGCGCAGGCCTTCCTTGGCGTTTCTCGACATCTCCTTGTCGAGCGTGGCGTTGGCATCGGCCAGAGCCTTCTCGTAGGCATCGACATAGACCTGGATGTCCACAGCGGCCGGACCGCAGTAGGTCAGCTCGAAGTTGTCCCAGATACACCAGAGAGCGGTGTTGGTCTCCAGCTTAGCGCCCAGGGTGATGGTGCCGTCGATGACGGTGGCCTCGATGGGCTCAATCTGGTATTCGCCCTTGGTGAACGAAGCCGAGGCATCGGTCATGCTGTTCTCGGTACCGGTCTTCACGGGGAAGGTGCCCTTCTGGTCGTTGATATAGAAGTAAGGCAGGTTCTCCTCGTCGGTGCCATCCTGACGATAGAAGCCCTGAGCCGTCAGTTTGTACTTACCGTTGGGCACACCGGTGATGGTCTGTGTCAGGGTGAATACAGAGTGATAGGACTCGGCGCAGCGGTTGGTGTTGTCGCCACCGCTCAGGTTCTTGTTAGAAGCCTCAATCTGCCATGCGTCAGCATTGCGGTTGTTGCGACCGAAGTTCGGGTTGAGAATCAGGAAGGTGGCATCCACGGGATTCTCGGCAGTAGCATCGTCGAGAGTAGCCAGCATCTGCTCCTCGTTGTAGATGACCCAGAGGGCGTTCTTCGAGGTGCCGTCCACACCGGCCTCGTCGATGACGGTGTTGGTGCCGTTGTAGCCATAGTAGGTCTCGCCGTTGGCGATGGTGTAGTAGTTGCCACTCTTCGTGATGGTCAGGCTGACGGGGCTACCGTTGTCCATATAGCTACCGTTGAAGTAGTAGGCGGTGCCGCCGTTGCTGACCTGGCTCTCCATGGTGTAGGTGCCGTCGGGCTGCTTAGCCAGCGTCACGTACTCCGGATTCTTCACCAGCGAAGCCTGCGTGCCCCAGCTGTTGCCAGCGCCCCAGAACTTACCGGTAGAGAGGTTCTTGATGTAGTGCTTGCCGTCCTGCTCGTCGAAGACCACAGGCACGCCGCCGATAGCCTTCTGATAGGCCTCCTCGGCAGCCTTCAGCTTCTCGACCTCGGCCTTCAGCTCCTCGATGTTCAGCTTGTTGCTCTCAGCAGCCACCTCGGCAGCCGTGATGGCAGCCTCCAGGTCGGCCTTGATAGCAGCGTTGGCATCGCCCTCGGGCTCCAGGGCACGAGCGGCAGCCTCGCTGTTCAGCAGCTCCTTGGCAGCGGCAATCTCAGCCTTCAGCTGCTCCAGAACCTCGGCATAGACCACCTTGGCGGTGCGTCCATCCTCCTGGTCGGCATTGTCCTTCTGGAACTGCTCCATAGCAGCCTTCAGGGCGGCAGCATCCTCGATGGCCAGCGTAGCGTCGATGGCATTCTGCAGCTTGCCTACGGCCACTGCCTCTGCATCGGCGTCGACCATAGCCTGTGCTTCCTTCTTCAGAGCGGGAACGTTGATATACTGTCCCTCGCTGTAGACGGTCACCTTCGAGATCTTGGTAGAGCCGTTCTCGCCGGCCTTGCTCTCAATGGTGATGAGGTACGAGCAGCCACGGGTGCCCTTGGTCAGCGTTGCCTGCACCTCTTCGGCAGCGGCCTGGAACTGGTCGGTCACGTCGACGGTCTCCAGCACGGCATTGTCCTGGTCGATCACCTGCACGGTGGCCTTCTCTACGTTGCTGGTCTCAATGACGTTGATTACCACGTCGCTCACCTCGGCATAGAAGGCAGGCGAGGCGATGGTTGCGGTCTGAGCCTTACGCTTCTGTCCGCAAGCCACATAGTCCCACGAGCTGTTCTGGTTGTTGAAGCCGTTAAGCGTCCACTTATAGTCCTTCACCAGGGCAGTCCACTCCTTCGTGTAGCTGGCTACCTCGGCCTCGTTATAGTCGGGGAAGGTGACATCCAGCGGCAGGTAGTCGACGGCAGTGGCAGGATTGCGCTCCGGTCCGTAATAGGTCAGCTGGAAGTTGTCCCAGATTACCCACAAATTAGCGTTGTTCGGGTTGGCGACACCAACGGTCAGGTCGTCACCGTTGCTCACGTAGAACTCAATGGGACTGATGGTGTAGTTGCCGGCAGTGAACGATACGCCTGCATCACCCATACTGTTTTCCGCACCTGTGAGCAAAGGCACATCGGCCTTGGCATCGTTGGCGAAGAAGTAAGGCAGGTTGTCGTTGTCGCTGCCATCCTGACGATAGAAGCCCTGAGCCGACAAACGATAGGTGCCGCGCGGCAGCTTCTTAATCAGCTGACTGACGGTGAACGTAGAATGGTAAGACTCAGCACAACCATTGCCGTCGCTTCCACCGCCAGCCAGATTCTTGTTCGTGCAGTCGGCACTGACCGTCCAGTTGGTAGCGTTGCGCTGGTCGTTGCGGTTAAAGTTAGGAGTCTTGATGAGGAAGGTTGCATCGACGGGATTGGTCAGCGTGGCAGCCTCAAGAGTTGCCAGGTTGGCTGCGAGACGCTGAGCCTCGAAGGTAGCAGCCTCATGAATATACCAAGCCACAGGTTCATCAACAAACACCAGTTCGTCGTTGGCATCAACACCGATATACTTCGTTCCGTTACTGATAGAATAGGTTTCGCCATCAATACGATCAATGGTGAAGCCAAAAGAGCCACCATCCGTCCATAGAGCATCGCTCAGGAAGTGGTTGCTTCCACCGTTCGACAGCTGAGAATCGAACGTAGTAACCTTGTTTGCTGTTACCATCGTGAAGTCGAGTCCCAAGTCGTTGACAATACCTTTCGTCCCCCAGTTATGACCGCCGGCCATGAGCTTGCCGCTGTTCACGTTCTGGATATAGTACTTACCATCGAACACAGGCGCGTTCACGCTCTTATAGGTGGCAATAGCAGCAGTGAGAATGTCAATCTCGGTCAGATAGTCGGTAGGCGTGGCTACGGAAGTAATGGCTGCCTGAAGATCTGCCTTACCGTTCTCATAGCGTTCGTCGTTCAACAGTGTAGTGGCTTGATCCACAAGAGTAGCCAACGAGGCTACCACGTCACCGCAGAACTGGAGCTTGAAGTTATCAAATGCAATCCAGTTGCCTGTACAGCCATCGAGTTTAATACCGATTTCCAGAGTGCCGTCATCAACAACAGTGTTGACCACATAATTATCATAAGCACCAATCTCTGTGGCCTTGTCGTCGGCATAAACAAACATACCATTGCCTGCTGCACCACTAGCGTTTTGGTTAATGTTATGGGCATTAACAGACAACCGATACAATCCATCCGGAAGGTTAGTAATGGTCTGAGAAATACTACGATTCGGCAAACCGGCAGCCCCCTGCCATGCCTCTGCGAAACCAATACCTGACTTGTTGCCCCAGTTATTGTTCTGGTACTTGACACCTGAATTATCATTATCTGGATTACGTGTCCATCCAGACAGGTTCCTGTATTCGAATCCCGGGTTGGTGATGTAGCCCGTCACGTCGAAGGGACTGTCCTGAGTGGCCAACTGGCCGTTGTCAATCAGCTCGAACATACCGAGAATCATCCACGACTTGGTGATGCTGGTGTTGAACGTGCCATACACACCAATCTCTATCTCCGTATTGTCGGCATCGATGGTGAAGTCAAGCGTGTTGCGGTACATCTTCGAGTCGAAGGCATTGGCACCTTCGGCCTGTGAATTAGCATAGCCGGCAGCCGTGATGCTGCCCAGTGTCTTTACCAGCACCTGATTGTCACCAGCCTTCAAATAAGCACGTGAAGTTGCTGCATCAGTATTATAGGCTGCTCCTTCACGGAAGAACGAATAGTTCACCAGCGTATAGTTGCCGGCAGGGAGCGTAATTTTCTGCGTCAGGCTGTATTCGCTTTTTTCAACAGCAGACCAACCCTCATAGCACTCTACGGCATAGCCCACCGTGTTGTTGCCTTTAACCGGATTGTTGAAGTTCACGTTTGTCCACCCATCAAGGCTCGACAGCGTGGCGTTTTTGATGTACGTAGAGGTAACATCCTTCTGCGCCCAAGCACTGACACCAGCCATGAGGACAAAAGCCAGCAGTACTAATCTTGTATAAAGTTTATTCATTTATCTGTAAAAGTTAGTAATTATCATGCGCCTTCCGGGTCGTGTAGCGCTATAGGTTTTAGTTGTTGTCGTATGTGCCTGCCCGCGACCCTCTTTCCGTTTGCCTTCCAGTCTTAGTGGTAAGGCCAGGCGCAGCACTGCTATGGTTGCTCTTTACTCTGTTCTGTTGCTTTGTGTAAAGTTACTTTTGTTAGATGTTTATAATTATAGTTTCTTGATGTGCATAAATCGTCTGCAAAGGTAATGATTATTTTTCGTACTGCCAAATATTTGGGGTAAAAAACATAAATTAGGGTAAAAACGAAGTTCCTTACAGAGTCTAAGTGGGTGCATGCAGCTTACGCTTCGGCAATAAGCCATTCGTCAATGCTACGCGTGGCTGTACTGAAATTGATGCCAATCTTCACTACCCGCCTACCATCAGCCGTGTAGGGAAGTGCATACCCCTTGCTGTTTATTTGCTCAAGAGCTGCCTGCGCTGTCTTGTTAACTTTGAGTTCCATTACGTAGACTGCATCTGGCATGAACACCACAACATCTGTACGCCCTTGAGCGCACTTCACCTGTGTGCGCACCAGGTCGTTGAACGATGTAAAGATCAGATAGAAAGTATACTCATAAAAACCTTCTGCCGTAGCCAAATCCTCCAACTTCTGCTTGAACCCCTCTACATAAGGAAGTCCCGACAAGTAGGCTTGCATTTCGCGCATGGCCAAATCGACATCCCCGCTTTTCAATGCACGCCAGAATCGGATAGCAAAACCCTGCGTATCAGAAAGTTTCAATCCCAGATATACAGGTATGAGCCCACGCGCATAGCCTGTTTGCACTTCTGCATTAGGAAACGAAAGGGTGTAGATGCCCGACTCGCGCTCATAGTCTTTGATTGTCAGATAGCCTGTCTGATATAGCAATGGCAGCGCATCGTCCATCGCTTCTGTCGGCAGGTCAAAGGCCGTGCTCATCACCTCTATCTTATCCAGCGATGTAATATCAGTATGGAACCGTTGCATCTGCCTGACAAGGAACAAGGGCGTGCCGCTCTCAAACCAATAGTTGTCTATTTTCTTCGACTGCAACGCCTTGAGCAGGCTATAAGGATTGTAGACACCGTCGCTGTTTTCAGAGAAGTGATAGCCATCGTAGTATTGCTTCAGCCATTGACGCATCTGCTGCGGCGTTTCCTGGTTAGCCGAGGCCAACTGCTCCACATCGGCTCCCAGCACGTCTGACAACTCACGTTCGGTGATGCCGCAGATAGTTGCAAACTTCGGGTCCATTGTCACATTGGTCAGGTTGTTGATGGTCGAGAAGATGGAGAGTTGCGAGAATTTGGTAATACCCGTTATAAAGCAGAACTTGAGCATCGACTCGCAGGCTTTCAGCGGCTGATAAAACTCCTGCATCACCATCCGCATCTGCTGGAGGACAGGCTCATCGTGAAGCATATCGAGCAAGGGAGCATCGTATTCGTCAACAATCACCACAACGGGCATCCCCGTCTGTCTGTATAACTGACGTATTATCCCCTCCAGTATCTCGCCGGGTGTCACCTCCATTGGGTTTCCGGCATACCCCTCCTGCCTTGACAGCATCAACACAAGCGAACGTTGCAGTTCGTGTGCCGAGGGCTTGCCTTTTGCAACACTCAAATCCAGATGGATGACGGGATAGCGCAGCCAGTCGTGCTCCAGCGACATAATCTTCAGCCCCTCGAAAAGCGCCCTGTCGCCCCTGAAGTAGGACTCCAGCGTAGAGGTAAGCAGCGATTTGCCAAACCTGCGCGGACGCCCCAGGAATACGTACTTGGCATAATTCTGCAATTGCCAAACGAGGTCGGTCTTGTCGATATAGACGTAACCTCCCGAAATCAAATTCGAGAATGTCTGAATGCCTACAGGATATTTTCTTTCACTCATCTCACACGGCTTTGGTATCTATCACCTGCAAAGATAATCCTTTTTTCCGAAACCTGCAAGAAAAAAGCGAAAAAAAGCGGGCGGCACGCCGCAAAGGGTGCCGCCCGCTATATATATAATAAGGTGTAGGGACTACTTGATGACGACGCGACGGCCGTTGATGATGTAGATGCCCTTGCCCGGATTCTGCACCTTCTGACCGCGGAGGTCGTAGACGGCACCCGGCTCATTGCCCAGCGTGGCTGGGTTAATGCCCAGCGTGGGATCGTCGGTGACGCGCAAGACACCCGTCTTGTCCTTCAGCCCCGTGGGATCCCAGTAGAGGCCCTCGGGCAGGTCGGGCAGGTCGAACGACGGTGTGCCGGAGAACGTGCTGCTGGCGGTCCAGAGCGTGAACTCAGTGCCCAGTGCGGGTACGTAGTTGTTGATGAGGGTGACCTTCACCGTGCCGTTCATCGCCAAGGACTTCACGTCGAGCGCAGAGTTCTTCGACGAGCTGATCAGGAAGTTGATGACCGAACCGCTCGCTGCGTTCAACAGGTTGCTGCACTTGATGGTGCCCGGCGTGGTCTCGTTGAAGGTAGAGCCGCAAGGTATCAGTTCGCCGCCGCTCATGATGCTGACGGTGTAGAGCAGACCTTGTCCCACGACGCGTGCACCATTGCGGATGCTGGTCATGTTGGCTCCGTGCATAAGGGTGGTCATCGCCGTATTGTTGAAGGTTACCGTACCCTCCTCGACGGTCAGCGAGCCTGCAATCACACCCGCCTTAGAGAGCGTCATCGTGCCAGCGCCCAGCTTAGCCACGGGCGAGTTGATGGTGGTGGAGAGGGTGAAGTTGCCACCCAGACCATTGATGCGCCACTGTCCCGTACCGTTCAGCGTACCCGTACCGGTGACCTTACCCACGGGGAAGTTCTTACCGTCGTTGCTCACATAGACATCTTCCTTGACATTCAGCGTGGCGTTGGGCAGACCATAGGTGTTGTTGAAGTCGAACGACGGGTCGTACTGTTTCTTAACCTGACGGTTCTCCTTGCCGCAGCTCACCGTGCCGGTGAAGGCGCTCCAGTTGCCGTTCCAGTAGCAGCGCACGCCGCCAGTATACACATTGAACGTGCCTGCGCCGGTGAGCGTACCGCTGTAAGTGCCTCGGAACGAACCGTAGAACGTGCCCGTCTTACCCTGAGGCACCACGAAGTTAGTACTATTAGAGACACCACTGCCGTCTTCCATGGTGGCCCCCCAGAGCGTACCGCCCTGGAACTCCACGGTCTTAGGCAACATGTCGGCATTGGACGACGAGAAGTTGCTCTTCATGGTTCCTGCCTTGATGACCAGCTTATCGTAAGTGTTGGTCAGCGTGCTCGTCTCCATGGAGCCGGTACCCGTTTTGTTGATGGTGGCGCCGCTGCCCTTGATGCCCTTGTTGAAGATGACGCTCTTGCCCGAAGGCACGTCGATGTTCACCTCGCCGCTGACGTTCAGCACCTGGTCGGTGATGATAACGCCGTTGGTGGACATCGTGGTGCCGTCGTTCAGGTAGATGGGCTGTGAGATGTTGCCCAGCGAGCCCCATGTCTGACCAGTGCTATTGGCCAGCGAGGTGACCACGAGTGTGCCCGCATTGACGGTGGTGGGGCCGGTATGGTTCACGTTGTTGAACGTCACCTTACCTGCGCCGTTCATGGTGATGGGTGCCAGTCCGACGATGCTGTCGCCGGTGAAGGTATAGGCCTTTGTAGCGTTGTTGAAGGTCACCGACTTAGGACTCACAGCTCCCTTGATGACTACAACCGAAGTGGCGGCATTGTCGTCGAAAGTCACATCGTCGCCAAAAGCCTGCACGCTGGCTGCCTCGCCATACAGGAAGTTCTCGCTGACGGCCTGCTGCCAGGTGTTATTGCCTGCCGAGCCGTTCCAGACAATCTCGCCGGCTTCGCGCATGTCCTCAATGACCAGCAGCAGCTTGCCGTCCTCGTATTTGAGCGATGCCCGCTGCGAGGAAGCAATGCCCTCGATGTTCACCTGGCTGAGGGTGCCGGTGAGGTTGGTAATGGTACCTATCTGATAAGTGCCTGCGACAGGTTTCTCGGCACAGTTCACCTCGATAACGGGAGCCTTGTAGCGCGGGCCGTAGTTGACCCACACGCTGGCAGTCTTCACCTCGAAGGTGGCCGCCTCGGCCTGAATCTGGTCGAACTGTCCGCCAATGGCATCGATGACGATGCGCGAGCCGAAGGCCAGATCCAGATTGGAGGCAGTGATGGTGCCAACCTTATCCTTGCCGCCGGGGTAGATGGTGGCGTTGTACTCGGCCTTCAGTCCGCCCTTGAACTGTCCGCCGTCGCTGACGAGCGTGGTGTGGCGGTTGAGCCATACGGGGCTGGACTCCATGGTGCCGTCGAACTGCAGGGTGCCCTGCCAGATATCGGTCTCGCCGGTGTGCTTCTCCACTACCTTAGGCAGCACCAGCGTGCCCTCGCCCTGCTTGACGAGGCGGGTGGTGCCGCTGAAGGCACCGCCGGTGAGGGTGGTGGTGTACTTCTCTATGGTCTGCGTGGGGAGCTTCGGTGTGGACGAAGTGGCCTGCTGGCTGCCCGAGCCCTTCACCCATGCCGGCGTGTTCACCGTCAGGATGTAAGGCGAAGCACCTTCGGTCACGGCGATGGTCTTGTCCTCATAGCCGCTGATGAGCAGGTGGTCGTCGGTGGTGCCGATGGTGCCGTTCACCTCGGTGCGACCCTCCAAGGTGATGGCAGGCGGCTCCTTGGTGATACCTTCCAGCTCGCCGAGGAAGAAGCTGACATGAGGCGGCTGGTTGTAGCCCACCGACTGCCAGGTCATGCCGTTGCGGTATTCATGGTCGTACCAGAGCGAGGTGATGCCATGAGGCGAGGGGTAGCTGCTGACCTGAATGATGAGCTTGTCGGACGAGCGCGTGACAATCTCCTCGCGCCAGTCGCCTATGATGTCACCCAAAAAGCAGGGGTTGTTCTTACTGGAGTTGTTCAGGTTGCCGCTGCCCATCCAACAACGGTTGTTAGCATACGAGCGGTTGGTACCTACCTCATTCTGCCCCGATGCCTTGTACACACAAGGCGACTTCTCCACACCCGGCGAGTCCATGAACTCGTCGAGCAGGTCGCCGTCCCAGTAGACGCGCATGTTCAGGTAGTCGTCATTGCTGTAGTCGACACCGCTAATCACCTTGTCGGCAACCAGACTGATAGCATTGATGCCATAGGAGATGCCCACCGCTCCGGGATAGGTGCCGTTGAAGTTGCCTGCCATGCAGCGGCCGTTGTCGCCGCCGGTGCCGGTAGAGAAGCGCATCGTAGAGGTCATGCCGTCGGTATAGGCAATGCCCGGCACAGCCGTGCTCTCCAAGCAGACGAACTGCTCCAGTCCCCAGCGGTAGGGATCCAGGTCGCCGCAGTGCTGGGCGTCGCCGTGGCCATAGCCGGTAGTGGAGAGTCCGTAGCCGGTATCGTCGATAATCATCGAACCGAACACAATCTCGTCGCGGCCGTCCATGTCGACGTCGGCGATAGCGTAGTTGTGGAAGCCGTTGCCGAACCAGGGCGACCGGCTGTCGTAGCAGTTCCAGCGCCAGAGCTGCGTCAGCTCGTGGGTGGTCTTGTTGACGCTCAGGGCGCAGAACTTATGGCGTGTGTAGCAGCCGCGGCCCAGGAAGATGGCGGGATTGCGGCCGTCCAGATAGGGAGCACCGAAGTAGTGCTTCTGCATGCGGTGACCCAGGTCGCCCCACACATTTGCATCGCCCTTGGTCTCGCCACTCTCGAACTGCGGCAGCGGATAGGCTGCGGGGGTCCAGTTGTCGGAGCCGTCCCAGCCGTAGGGCTCGCCCGTCTCACCGTTCAGATAGAGCAGGTACTCATTTCCCACACCCATATACTCAGGGCGGTCGCTGCCAAAGCCGGCAGTCATATTACCTATATTAATGGTCTTGCCGGTGGCGGTGTGGATAATCATGTTGTCGGCACCGCGCATCAAGGCCTCGGCCTTGCCGTCCTGGTCCCAGTCGTAGAGGATGAGGTCGAACTGCTCGTCGGGGCCTGCCATCAGGTTGGGCCCCATGTCAATCCACCACAGGCGCGTGCCATCCATCTTGTAGCACTCGTGCAGATTGAAGTGGATGCTGTTGGAAGCCGAGCGCAGGTCGCCACTGTCGTTGCGGCGCTTCACCACGAACTCCATCTCGCCGTCGCCATCGACATCGGCCACCGAGCAGTCGTTGAGCGAATAGCCGGAAGCAGCATTACCATCGCGCCCCACCACAGGCTGCACGGGAATCTCCCAGTACTGGTGCTCCCAAGGGGTACACGTGGCTGCCAGGTCTTCGCGCTCGGTGCCCTTTATTACGGGTACCACTTTATATACGCTGGTCTTGGTGCCGCTGTCGTCCTGATAGTTCGACACCGTCAGGTTCTCGGCAATCTTCGTGGTGCCGCGATAGAGGTTGTACTTCGTGTCGTAATACTCCGATGGCAGAATGCGCCAGGAGATGAAGATACCACTGCCCGAGACGCCGTAGCGGCTGTCCTGGCCGGTCTTATCGCCCTGTGGGATAGCCACCAGTCCGCGCGTCAGCTTGTCGGTGACACGCTGTGCCTGCATGCCAAGCGTCATGAGGCTCATCACTGCAAATAAGAATAGTTTTTTCATCTGCTTAGTATTTAGTTATTAGTTGAATGAGCTATTTGGGGGCAAAGGTACAAATAAAAACCGAGACTCGGCACGATTTTGCGACAAAAATACCAAAAATAATGATAAACCTGCCCCAAGAATTGAGAAGGGGGCCGAATTATTTGGCCGTTTCAAGAAAAAGATGTAACTTTGCACACGGTGCTGACATAAGGACCAGAAACTAAAACTACTAAGATATGAAAAGACTCAGACTTCTTGCAATGACACTGTTGGCATGGGCCGCCATGAGCAGCTATGCACAACCCACACCCGCCAGTCAGATGGAACAGCTGGACCGCGGACTGGTGGTCGTACCCGCCTCTATCATCCAGAACTTCGTCAGCTGGCGACTGCTGGGCACTGACGACAAAGCTGCCACCACCTTCGACTTGCTGCGCAACGGTGAGGTGCTGGCCAGCAACCTGACGGTGACCAACTACAGCGACACTGGCAACAATGCCAACGCGGAGTACCAGGTGGTGGTGAAGGTGAACGGTGAGGTGGTGGAGACCACACCGGCCGTGAAACCCTGGCCCGCCAAGTTCCTCACCCTGAAGCTGGACCGTCCGGAAGGCGGCGTGCACGCCCAGTGGAAGACCGACGGCTCGAACTGGAGCACGGACGTAGCGTACACCTACACCCCCAACGACATGAGCGTGGGCGACGTGGACGGCGACGGCCAGTACGAGCTGTTTGTGAAGTGGGACCCCTCGCACTCGCAGGACAACTCGCAGAGCTACGGCTATACGGGAACGGTGTACCTGGACTGCTATAAGCTGGCTCCGGGCAGCGATGGCAACTGCCAGCGGCTGTGGCGTGTGGACCTGGGCAATAACATCCGCGCCGGCGCTCACTACACCCAGTTTATGGTCTACGACTTCGACGGCGACGGTCTGGCCGAGATGATGTGCAAGACCGCCCCGGGCTCGAAAGACGGCACCGGAGCCTACGTAAACCAGGCTGCCACCGACGCAACCATCAAGGGTCACGACAACACCAAGGACTACCGCAACAGCAACGGTCACGTGCTGAGCGGCCCCGAATACCTGACCGTGTTTGACGGACTCACGGGTAAGGCCATACACACCACTTGGTATCTGCCCGGACGCGCCGGCACCGGCGACAAGAGCCTGACCACTGGAAATGCCACGGAAGAGGGCGGATCGGAACTGGGCAAGGTAAGCACCTACCCCGACAAGAGCTTCTGGGGCGACAACTACGGCAACCGGTCGGAGCGCTACCTGGCCGGCGTGGCCTATATCAACGGTGCCGACCAGAAACCCTGCGGCATCTTCAGCCGCGGCTACTACACCAAGGCCTACGTGTGGGCCGTCAGCTATGACGGCGAGCGCCTGCACACGGAGTGGCTGCACGCCTCGCCCAACGCCACTCAGTCGCTGGTGTTCACCTCGAAGATAGACAACTCGCAGACATGGCCGAAGGCGACCATCGACGGCGACGTGCTGCAGCGCACACCGCTGCGCACGGCAGCAAAGGCCAACACCAGCGGCGTCACGTCGAGCGACTCCAACGGCGGCATCGCCGGCAGCAAGACGCTCTACGGCAACGGCAACCACAACCTGTCGATTGCCGATGTCGACGGCGACGGCTGCGACGAGATACTATGGGGTGCTGCAGCCTTGAACAACGACGGCACGCTGCTCTACGCCACCGGCTACGGTCATGGCGACGCCATACATGTGGGAAAGATGATTCCCGACCGCGAGGGCCTGCAGGTGTTCGATGTGCACGAGGAGAAGCTCACCGCCGCCCACGGCTCGTGGGACCTGCACGATGCCGCCACGGGCGAGATTATCTGGCACGGCAACCTGGCCGACAAGGACAACGGCCGCGGCATGGCTGCCGACCTGACGGGCAAGGACGGCTGGGAGTTCTGGTCGAGCGACAACCGCAACCCGCGCTCTGCAGTCACCGGCCAGGAGGTCATCTCGAAGTCGTGCTCGGTGAACTTCCGCATCTACTGGGACGGCTCGTATGCCGACCAGCTGTTCGATGGCAAATACGACAGCAGCACGGGCGTGGCTTCGCCCTATATCCAGAAATGGAACGGCAGCAGCTTCACCGATGTACTCTCGTTTGCATCAAGCACCTATAAGAACGCGCAGACCTGCAACACCACCAAGGCTACGCCGTGCCTGCAGGCCGACATTCTGGGCGACTGGCGCGAGGAGCTGATTATGTGGAACTACGACGACCCGTCAGAGGTGATGCTGTTCAGCACCTGGACGAAGACCAGCTATGCCGTGCCCACGCTGATGCACGACCATGTGTACCGCATGGGAGTGGCCTGGCAGAACACGGCCTACAACCAGCCTCCACACCTGGGCTACTACCTGCCCGACTATATAGCAGGCAAGATTGCCAACGGGATAGAAGTGGGGACTGCGGTAACGCCGCAGCGCAGCCAACAGGTGTATGACCTGCAAGGCCGCCGGCACAGCCTGCTACAAAAAGGCCTGAATATCGTCCGGGGCAGCGACCAGAGCGTCAGGAAGGTCATCGTAAGGTAAGTTTTCTCCGTCATCCCGAGACAACGGACTCCCGGGATGACGGGGTTTTGAGACAACGGAATTATTTGGAATGCAGTAAGCGACCGTCGCTGGTGACCCCGGCGGCGGTCATGCGTATGCGGGTCTCCTTACCATTATTATAAAAGGTGGCGGTGAACCGGCCCTGATTGTCGGTCACGGCATTGGGATTCCAGTAGAGGGTGCGACGGTAGTCGGCGGGAAGAGCAGCGGAACCATCAGCAGAGCCTGCTGCGGCTGGGCGGTTGCTGTAGTCTGGCTGGTAGAACTGCTCGGGGTAGTTGATGCCGTGGAATATCAGATGGCGGTCGCGGAAGGTGACCTGCACGCCCTCGTCGGGAATGTTCACCAGGTCGACGGTGGCATCGGCAACATAATGGCTCTCAACCATCGTGGAATCCTCGGTGCGGGGCTCATAGTCGCTGAACACACGCACATCCTGCAAGCGCTTAAGTTTCAGATTCTTATAGATGGCCTGCGGGGTGCGGTTTGCGACGAAGATGCCAGCCTTTTCAGCCTCTGAGGTGCCGCTTACGGGCGAGTAGTTGCGATAGTAGACGGCTCCGCCCACACGAGCATCGACATTATACGAGTGATAGCGGTTCATGTTGCCATACAGATACTTGCACACCTGAACGGGGAACTGACGCATGTCGAGTTTGCCGAATGAGAGACCGCGGTCCGTGATTTCATTATACAGGTCGTAGGCATCCATCACGAAGGCCGGCTTCTTCCAGTCGATGGCACGGCGTCCGCGGCGGCGTCCCTTCACGTTGATGTTCTGCAGCTGGTGCACATCGTTCTCCATCGACAGGTCGGAGAGCGTGTCGATGAGCATCTCCTCGTCGTAGTCGGGCTGATGCTTCTCGTAGTAGTTGTAGTCGTGGGTGTAGACCGGCCAGAACAGTTCGCGCTTGACGTAGTAGTCGGGGAAGGCATCCTCGTCGAGGACCTTTGCATCCTTGCGGGAAGACATGTTCTTCTGTATGGAGTCGCTCTCCTTATAGGCTTTGATGTTCAGGAACGCATCGCCATAGAACGGCGGAATCTCGAAGACGAAATGCCCCTTCTGCGTCTTCTGCACCGAGCCGGCAAACTGCCCGTCGACAGCCAGTTCGGCCTCGACGAGCACCTCGTGGCGCAGGTTGCCGTGGTTTACGCCGAGGAAATCGTTGGCAGAAGCCAGCGAGCCATATTCTATATCGGTGCCGGTCCACGTGTCGGTAGTGGAGGTGGTCTCGTCGGTAGAGATCAGGTCGTCGGCAAAGGAGACGTCGGTCGAAGAGGCATCGCTCTCTTCCTCAAGGTCGGTGGTCTTGCGTCCAATCATGCCCACCCCACTCTGCCAGCTGCTGATTTCGTCGGGCTCCACCTCGTTGATGCCCAACATGCGGTACACGTTGCCCTCTACGGTGAGCGTGGTCTCGGGCTGATAGCGCATCTGGCGTGCCATGTCGGCCAGTTCCTGCCAGTTGTACTTTCGCCATCCCTGCACCATCATCAGCAGGTCCAGATGGCGCAGGTGCGTGTCGTCGCTGCTCTCGAAATAGTAGGCCGGACGGGCGATGAACCCTTTCAGTTCGCTGGACAGCAGCAGGCTGGTCATCAGGTTGCCGTCGTCGTAGGTTGGTTCGTCGGTGTTCGTATCGTGGATGGCAAGCGAGAAGATGGTGGGGCCGCTTACTGACGGGAGCGTCAGCGGCACCTCGATGCACTCATAGGGTGCATAGGTATGGTTGGGCACAATGGGCGAGGCGATGACGGCGCTGTCCATCTCGTGGTGGTTGACGAAGAAGAGGCGGTCGGCAAGGATGTGTCCGTCGCTGTCGAACAGGGTCAGATCGTTGATGCCTGTGGGGAGCTGGGAGACGGGAAGGGTGATTGTCGACGGGCCGGCACTGAGAGCCGGGAGCTTCTCGAAGTGCTTCAGGGAGCCGCGGCAGAGAATGGACAGGCCGTATTCCTTGTCTTGGGGCAGACCGTGGGCGAGGATGGTCAGCCGGTCGCCGTCGAGCCGCAGGGCGGCCCCGCCCTCCTCAGCCTTGGGCAGGCTGACGGCATAGTTCTGTCCGCGGAAGGTGAAGTGAGCCTTCAGCCGCTTGGCGCCCGGCGTCACAAGGAAGGAGCCGCGGCCCATGTATTCCGTCTTGATGGGGAGATCGGCCATGCCGTCGGCCTTCACCGTGCCCTTGATGCTGATTGCCTCGCCATGCTGGTCAGTCACCTCGAAGGCCACGCTGTTCTCCACGCCTTGTATCAGGTGACCGCCCTCGGGGTAGAACGTCACCTGCAAGTCGTCTTTCTTCTGGCGGGGAATACGGGTCTTGGGGCGCTGGTACATGCGTCGGGCATCATAGTCGCCGGCGCTGTCGGGCTTGCTGTAGACTGGCAGTACGCGCGAATAGAGGCCGTCCCAGATGCGGAAGTAGTCGGCTGCCATCTGTTTGTTGTAGAACCACCATGTCTCGTCATTGCGGTAACGGTGATGACGTACGTTGAAGTTCAGCATCCACCGCGTGTAGGCTCGCAGTTCATAGTAGCCGCTGTAGAGCGAGTCCCTCAGGCAGAATTGTCCGCAGCTGTAGCCTCCCTTGGGGCTGACCACCACGGTCTGCCGTTCCACAAGGAGTCCGTCGGGCGACAGCAGTTCCACATAGAGCAGACGGCTCATGTCAGTGGGTTGCAGGTTGTCGGCCCTCACGACGTAGGCCTTGTACCACAGCGTGTCGCCCACGAAATAGCACTGGTTGTCGGTATGCACGTACACCTTCTCCTGCACCTGCGAGAGCGATGAGGTCTGCAAGGCATGGCGGATGTCGTCAATGGTACCTGCTGAGAGCTGCGCACACGTAAGCAGCGATAACAGCAAAAAGAATAGTCTGGTCATGGTTATGTCAGTTTCTGTGTTGTCTATGATGCCAGCGGCAGTTCGAGTACGAAGCGTGCCCCACGGGTGTATGAGGTGTCGAGTATCAGCGTGCCGCCCAAGCGCTGTGCCAAAGCCCGTGCCAGGGGCAGTCCCAGGCCTAATCCCGACTTGAACGTATCGAGCTTCTCGAAGCGGCCGAAGATACGCTCGGCCTCAGAAGGCGGTATGCCGCAGCCGGTATCCTCTATGTCGAAGGCCACGGCAGCCGGCAGTCGGCGAATGACCATCCTAATCTGTCCCTGCTCCGTGTTCTTGACGGCGTTGTCGACCAGCGGCTTAAGTATCTTCTTCAGCACTGTGCGGTTGGTCAGTATCTCATAGTCGGCACCCACCTGGGAGTCCACTATCATCTCGACGTCCGGCTTTACGCCCTGCAGCGAAGCCATCACCTCGTGGCACAGAACATCACAATTCACCACGTCGTTGCGTCCCAGGTTGGATGACGAGTCGATGATTGACAAGTCGAGCAGTTCGTCGACCAGCGAGGTAATCTGGTCGGTATTTGTCATCATCGACTCCATGATTTCCTGATGCTCATCGGCCGTCAGAGTGCCCTGGCTGTTAGCCATGACCTGCGTGAATCCGCTGATGATGTTCAGCGGTGTGCGTATCTCGTGACTGATATTGCGGATAAAGGCCGTCTTCATGCGGTCGCTCTCCAGGGCACGGTCGCGGGCCTCGCGCAGCTGACTGTAATGACGGCGACGCACCACGTAGTAGACAATGAGGCAGGCGATGACCACCAACAGGCCCACGACGATAGCCACCAGGGCGATGATATACAGGCGGGCCGCCTCGCGCTCGGCCTCATAGAGTTCCAGTTCGTTCTGTATGCCCTGCATACTGTTGCTCAGTATGACGCTGATGATTGAGTCGGAGGCCTGCATGGCGTTCTTCTGTGCTTCGTAGGCATGCTGCCAGTCGCCTACATACTCATAGATGAACGCCTCAGTCTCGTAGTTTTCCGAGCCGTTGTCGTGACTGCTGATGCGTTGCAGGGCACCGTCCACATCGCCCAGACTCAGCAGATAGTAGGCCTCGAGTTTGGCACCGTGCACCGAGGTCATTCCCTCTGCCACGCTGTCCTGATACTGGCGGTAACCCTCACGGAAACGCTCCATATCGCCCGTCTTGAAGGCATAGATAGTACGATAGGTATCGATGTCTATGCGGCTGCGCCCAGAGGCGTCGGCCACCTCGGCAGCCTTGTCGAGCAGACGCAAAGCCTCGTCGGGGTTATCGTCAATCTCCACGTTAACCAAGTTCATATAGATGGGTGGCATACTCTCGTAGTAGCCCTCGCGCTCCATCCGTTCGAGCACCTCGCGGAAGCATTTCCGCGCCATGTCCTTGTTGCCGCAATACTTATTGATATGCCCCATCATGTTGAACGCCATATAGAGCTCGCTGTCGAGCTGCCGCTCGCGCAGCTCTTTCGACAGGTTCATGGAAAGTTTATAGGCTTCGAAAATGCTCTGGCGGTTGAGCATGAACACAATCTCGTTGCACCGCTGTGTGTAGTAGGCATGGAGGTCGCCCTTGGACAGCAGGTAGTCCTCGAAGCGTGCGATGGCGGTGAAGAAACGTGCACTATCGGCCTCGTTAAATGCATTATAGGTAGAGTCTCTTAAAGCCAGAAACTCAGGATCAGTCTTATCCACGACAGCCGCTCCGGCCGCTGTGGTCTGGAATATAAAAACAAGCAGGAACAGTCTTTTAATGATTCGTCTTAGGTTCATTTATAGCCGAGTTGATTAAATCAGTTACAAAGATACGAATCTTTGGACAGACTGCACATAACTTTAAGTTAAAAAAACGAAAAACGGAAGAATTAGCCTTTCAGCTTGAAGGAATTCTCGATGCTCTGAAGTTCGTCGGTGAACTGCTTGTCGACCTTCAGACGCTTCTCCACAGTGGCACAACTGTGGATGACCGTCGAATGGTCGCGGCCACCGATGAGCTGTCCGATACGGGCTGCGGGCATCTTTGTGTATTTCTGTGCCAGATACATCGACACCTGGCGCACCTGCACATAGTCGCGCTTGCGACTCTTGCTGACCACCTGCTGCTGGCTGACACCATAGTGCTGGCACACGCGCTCCAAAATATCGTCGATGGTGAGCGGGTGGTTGTCGGTCTTGACGGCTCGCTTGATGACGCGCTCAGCCAAGTGCATGTCGATATTCGAGTTATAGACGATGCTATAGGCCATGAGCGAATTGAGCACCCCCTCCAAGTCGCGTACGGATCCGTTGGCGGTCTGTGCCACATACTGTATGACGGTCTCCGAAATTTTCAGGCCGTCGCGACGGCATTTCGACCGGAGTATGTCTATGCACAGCTGCACATTGGGCTTCTCGAGTTCGGCAATAAGTCCGCAGGAGAAGCGAGTAAGCAGGCGATCTTTCACGCCGGCGAGATCTACGGGCGGACGGTCGCTGGCCAGAATGATCTGCTTGCCCATCCTGAACAGGTGGTCGAAGATATGGAAGAAGGTGTCGAGCGTCTTGGGCGAGCTGACCCACTCCTGTATATCGTCGACGATGAGCACATCGATAGACTGATAGAAGTGAATGAAGTCGTTGGTCGTATTCTGGCGCACCGAATCGGTGAACTGTACTTGGAACAGGCGTGCCGACACATAGAGCACACGCTTCTGCGGGTACATCTTCTTGCATTGCACACCAATGGCGTTGATGAGGTGAGTCTTGCCGCAGCCAGAGGGACCGAAGACGAAGAAAGGATTGAAGGTCGACTTACCTGGATGCTCGGCAATAGACAAGCCCACGGTGCGTGGCAGTTTGTTGCTGTCGCCCTCGATAAAATTGTCGAAAGTCTTCTTTGGGTCGAGTTGCGGGTTCAGATCCTGCGGCACAGCATCTATGACTGTGGGTGACTTATTGCCGCGGGCGGTGGGTTTCGGTGCCTCCACCTCAGCAGGCGCATCGCCCTCCCAGTCCTGCACCTGTTTATGCTCCTTATCGGTAAGCAAGCGGTAGGTCAACCTGACGTTGGTCTTAAAGCTGTTTTGGAGTGCCCATGCCATGAGTCTCACGTAGTACTGCTCCAAGTACTCGTAAACATACGGACTTGGAACCTGTACCAGCACCGTCTTGTTGTCCTCGTCGTACGACTCGAAGACGATGGGCTCGAACCACGTTTTGAAGGTCTGCTCCGCGACATTCTGCTTGATGAGATGCAGGCAGTTGTCCCAAAGCGCCTTATGACTTTTTTGCATCTTGGGCGTTCCCTTTAATGATTAATATTGCTTTAAGCTACAAGTTGTGTCTTGCATTGTTTGCGAGTGCAAAGTTCGGAAAAAAAAACGAAACCTCCAAATTTCTCTTTTTTTGCCTTTGTGTGTACAAACGTTGTAACTTGCTAAAGAAGCGGCACTTATAATGTTTCACGATTTTTTAACAATGATGGCTATTGCAAAATTAAAAGGCTCTCGCTATCAATAAGTTAAGGAACAAAAAGTGAGCCTTTTCGCCCACTTTTTTATTTAGACAAATTTAAAATTGCTAATTCTTTTTGCCGAAGATGGAAAAGTGCACATAGCGCTTGGGATGCTGGCGCAGGTCGATGAGCAGCGAATCGGCACTACGCATCGTCGCGTTCATATTCATGTAGAGTTCGGGGTCGCGCATGAGCAGTCCGAGGGTACCCTCATTACTGTTCAGCTTAGCGGTAGCCTCCTCCACATTGGCCATCATACGGTCTACTTTCTGCATGGTAGATGCCACGTCGAGGTCATTCAGTTTGCGAGTCACGCCCTCGGTATTGGTCAGCACACCGTCGACCTTCGTCAGCATCTGCGGCATCTGATGGTTTAGCTGTACTGTCAACTGGTTCAACTCATGTGCGGTGGTTCCCAGGTTGGCCGTGATATCTTCCACATTGTGCAGAGAGTTCCTGATGGCAGAATCCTTCATCAGCGTATTGAGCGATGTAAGGATAGAGTCAATCTTGGGCAACATCACCTCCAACTGCGGTATCATGCTGGCAGCCTTGCTCATCAGTCCGGTGGCAATGCTTCCCTCTATGGTGTCGCCCTTTGCCATGAGGTCAATAGGGTTGGGGCCTAACTTTAGTTCCAGTTTCACATTGCCTAGCAGGTCGCTGGCAATTTCAGCCCGCGTACCCTTTGGCAGTTGCAGTTTATTGTCGAGTCCAATCACGGCCACTATGCGGTCAGGCTGCTGGTAGTTATACTGTATATGCTCCACGACGCCCACACGATAGCCGTTGGCATAGACCGGGCTAGATGCCGAGAGTCCACTCACGTCCTTGAAGCTGGCATAGTAGTTGTCGTCTGACGAGAAGATGGTCAGTCCCTTAAGGAACTGCAAACCCAGGAACAGGATGATGATAGCCACAATGGCTACCAGCGCAATCTTCACTTCTTTCGTTAATACCTTCATAAAGCAGATAATATTTTTTTGAGACCGCAAAGGTAAGCAATTATTTCGAACTGTGCAAATATTTTGGCACGGAAAAGACGGATTGCCCCTACTACCGGCGCGAAGAAGCCTCGCGGATGGCTGTCTGCGTGTCCATGCGCACACCATTCTTGAAGGCCACAATGAATGCCTGGGGGAACGACTTGCCTACTTCGGCACGCAGTTGGCGCACCTTCTGGTAATTGGTGGTGTTGCCTACGGTGTATTTCCACAGACCGCCATCTTGATAGGCCGACACATCCTTCAGGCCCTTGAAACGACTGTCAGTGGACTTCAACCGGCGTTCGCTGGTCATGAACTGAACCTTGAACACTGGACCTTCCTCGGCAGCAGGCAGCGCCGGAGTAGCTGACTGCTCCTGCGTAGTCGGTGTCTCGGGAGTTGTGGATGTCTCGGGAGTTGCGGGTGCCTGCGGCGCTTCTGACGACTGCGGGGCCTGCTGCTGTTCCACCGGCGGTGCAGGAGATTCAGGTGCAGGTGCCTCTTCTACAGGAGCCGGCTGCGGCGCTGGGGCGGTCGCCGTCTTTCCCGTCATCTTGTTCTTATATTCCACGAAAGCCTGGTATATGCCACGTCCCATGGCCTCTACATTAGTAGGATTGGTCAGGTAGGCCTCTTCCGATGCGGTAGTAATATATCCCAACTCAATGAGACATGCCGGCATCGACGTCTCGCGCAACACGAGGAATGCGTCCTGTCTCACCCCCTTGTTAGGTCGGTTGGCCGTACGGCACACATTGCGCTGTATGGCCTTGGCCAGCTCCACGCTCTCCAGCATGTGGGCATCGTTGAGCACCTCGAAGATGATATAACTCTCAGGCGAGCGGGGATCGAAACCTGCATAGTGCTGTTGGTAGTCCTTCTCAATGAGCACCACGTTGTTCTCGCGCATGGCAGCACTAAGTTTCTCGTCCGAGCGGCGCATACCCATCGTGTAAGTCTCCAGTCCCGCTACTGGGCGTCGGCTGGCCACTGAGTTAGTATGTATGCTGATAAACACATCGGCCTTGTTGCGGTTGGCGATGGCTGCCCGTTCGTGCAGCGGTATGAACACATCCGTCTTACGGGTGTAGATGACCCGCACATCGGAACAGTTCTTCTCCACGTAGCGGCCAAAGGCAAGGGCCACGTTCAGGTTGATGGTCTTTTCCTTGGAATATTTCCCCAGCGCGCCGGCATCCTTGCCACCGTGTCCGGCATCAATAACCAGCGTAAAACGCTTCTCGGCCTGTACCGCCACTGGCAGGCACAGCGCAATGATGAGCCAAAAAACAATCTTTCTTATCATATCTTCGCTTGATCGTTGACGAGATGCAGCGTAACACCCGCACCTGCACAGCAGGACCCCATGGGCGGATTCAGTTTCACCACCTGTACATGGAGAGCCTGAGCCTGGGGGAACCGCCTGAAAACAGCCTGTCCGATGCGCCCTGCCACATGCTCCAGCAACTGCGACGGCTGTGCCATTTCGCGCTTCACCACTTCCAGCAGTTCTGTGTAGTTCAACGTGTCGGCCACCTTGTCTGAGTGCATTGCCTCGTATATATAATAATGTACGCGTAAGGAGACTGAATACTCGCCCCCCACCCTGCGTTCCTGCTCCAACACCCCATGATAGGCATAGAGCCTCACGTCTGTCAATTCTATCGTACTGTCCTTCAGAATCATCGCACATCAGTCATCGCTGCCACTTTCGTCGGCCTCGGCCTCTATGCTGCCGGGTGCATACTTCTTCAGGGCGCGCTCCACGCCGTTCTTCCACGTATTAATATTCTCAGACTGCAACTGCAGCGAGCCCACAAGTTTAATGACATGCTCAATGGGCATCCGATAGCGCAGTACGCCCGAAATGAGCTTGGCGTAGTTCCAGTATTCGGGGTTGAACTTCTCCGAGAGTCCCTCGACGGTAATCTTATAGCCACGGGTATTCTCGAACTGGAAATCGTAGCGCTTGGTGCCGTCGCCGTTGGTCTGTTTGATGATTTTTCCTTTAGTCACCGACTTGGGCAGAACGATGCCCTCGTCATCGTCCTGCAAGCCAGTGAATATCTCATAGGGATAGCCATCGAGCAAGCCCACCAAGGCCACCCACTTCTCCTTGTTGTTCTGGAAGCGAACGACATCGCACTCCAGTGCCTGCGGTCTGACCTCAGTCACCTGAGGTCCCAGGCATGCCGATAGACTGTTTACCGGCGCTATGCTGCGCAGGTGCGAAGCCAGCCGTTTCAGTTGTACCTCATTCACGCCGTCAGCGCATCCCTGCTCGCGATGCAGCAGTTCGCCCAGCAATCGTTCCTCACCTCCGTATGCTGCCAGCAGAGCCTGCAACACACTCTCGCTGGTTGTCATTTTCTGTGTCTCCATCATTACTGTCGTTAAATTTGGTGCAAAGGTACGAATAATTGCCTAACAAATGAAAAGAAATAAGGTTTTTCTTTTGATTTTCTCGCTTTTATTAGTAATTTTGCAGCTCGAAATAATAAGAAATGATGAAACAACTGATTTTAATTCCGGTATTTTGCCTGCTGACCATTGCCGTTCAAGCCGTGCCAGCCAAACGTGGCATCTGGCAGATGCTGACACTGAGCGACGGCACTGAGGTGCAGGCCCAACTCTGCGGCGACGAACGCCAACATTGGTGGACGGCAGCTGATGGACGGCGTTATGTAGCCGACGGTGACCATTATTATAAAGAGGTGGACGGCCAGACACTGAGTCAGATGGCCGCTATGAGCCACCGCACCGCCGCCAGGCAGTTTGTAGCCGGCAGCCGGCTGACGCACCAGCGCCGCACCGACAGCCAGCGCTACGCCTATTTTGGCAAACAGAAAGGCCTGGTCATCCTGGTAGAGTTCAAGGACACAAAGTTCAATTCGGGGAACAACCTCGCCAAGTTCAATGACATTCTCAACAAAGAGGGCTACACCACCAGCGAGGGTTTCAAAGGCAGCGTAGCCGACTACTTCAAGGCTCAGAGCAGCGGACAGTTCGAACTGAACTTTGACGTATTGGGGCCTGTACAGCTGAACAACAACGCGAAATACTACGGCGAGAACGACGAATTGGGCTATGACAAGCGTCCCGATGAAATGATTATCGAGGCCTGCAGGAGCGTTGACAGCCAGGTGAACTTCAACGACTACGACTGGGACGGCGACGGATGGGTTGAAGAGGTATTTGTGGTATATGCTGGCAAAGGCGAGGCCGACGGTGGAAATGCCACTACCATCTGGCCACACATGGACGTGTTGACAAACTACCAGAAGACACTAACCCTTGACGGTGTCAACATCAGCACCTATGCCTGTGCCAACGAGTTGACCAGCAATGGTTCCATCAACGGCATCGGCACCTTCTGTCATGAGTTCTCCCACTGCCTGGGTTACCCCGATTTCTACGACACTATCAACGAAAAGACCTTCGGCATGTCTTCATTCGACCTGATGGACGCCGGCTGCTACAACGGCAACGGATTCATCCCCAGCGGCTATTCAGCCTACGAGAAATGGATGGCCGGTTGGGAAGAACTGACCGAACTAGCCGATGAGGATGTCACCGTAGATGCCCTGAAGCCCGTGAGCGAGGGCGGCAGCGGCTACATCATATACAACGACGGGCATCCCGACGAGTACTATATCGTAGAGAACCGCCAGCAGACCAACTGGGACGCAGCTCTGCCAGGACGTGGACTGATGATTACCCATGTGGACTACGACGAGGAGCTATGGTACTGGAACATCCCCAACGCCCTGCTTGACGAAAACTCCGAGTATGTGGTGACATACGGCTATCCGACAAACGACCACATGCGGTTCACCATCATGCATGCCGACAACAACATCAGGACTACTTACACCAGTTTGGCGCACGACCTCTATCCCTACCTCCGAAACGACAGTCTGACGGCCACCTCCACGCCAGCTGCCACCTTCTACAACGCCACAAAGCAGGGCGACATGCTGATGCACGGCGCCATTCTGAACATCACCCAGAAGAGCAACCTCACCATAAGTTTCAAATACCGTGCCCCTGTCGTCGACACCGGCATCAGCGATTTACAGGCCGACAGTCCTCAGTCTGCCGTAGTCTACGACCTGCTGGGCCGTCGCCTCGTCCCGGGTCGCACACAGAAGGGGCTCTTTGTCATCAATGGCAAGAAGATTATCCGTTAGAACTAAACATTGCAAAATATCTTGCAGGAATAAAAAATAATGTGTACCTTTGCAGATTGATTTAGACATGACGGACATGCAAAAAACGAATAATTCTGACAAAAAGACAAACACGATAGGCGTAATCTTAGCGGCTGGCATGGCCAAGCGCCTGCGCCCACTGACCGACGAGCGCCCCAAGTGTCTGCTCGCCGTGGGCGAGCGCACGCTACTGCAGCGCACGGTAGATGCTCTCATAGAGGCTGGCATCAGCGAATTGGTAGTAGTGACAGGTTATCGCGCTCAGATGATCCGCGATTTCCTGACGGCCCACTACCCTAAGCTGACTATCCATTTTCTTGACAATCCAGACTACGCACACAACAACAACATCTTCTCGCTGTGGCTAACGCGCCCCTACACCGAAGGCCGACAGTTCCTACTGCTGGACAGCGACATCCTGTTCGACCCGCAGATACTGCCCGCCGTGCTACAGGAGAAAGACAGCGCGCTGGCGCTGAACCGTCACGAGTTGGGCGACGAGGAAATCAAGGTCATCGTCGACGATGACGGCAAGGTCTTGGAAATCAGCAAGGTGTGCAGCATTGACCAGGCCATCGGCGAGAGTGTGGGCATCGAAAAGATGACGGCCAACCACAGCACGGCCCTTTTTCGCGAGCTGGAGCAGATGATAGAGCACGAAGGTCTGATAGACACCTTCTACGAACGCGCCTTCGAGCGGCTCATCCCCCAGGGGCACACATTCAAGGTGGTAGATACCACCCGTTTCTTCTCCATAGAACTCGACACCGTGGAGGATTTTGAGAATGCGAAGAAACTGATACCGGCGGAACTGTATTAGTCATCCTCACAACAACAGTTGAACGATTTTTCACGAAATAGTAATCATGAATTGAACGAATTAATGAGATATTGATATTATGAATTTTCTTGATAGAAACGAATTTAACTTCGAGCCCAGCCAGAAAGTGGTGGAGGCCATTAAGAACTTTGACCCGAAAGACCTATGCTTCTATACCCGCATCTACGACCAGGGCAAGAAGAGCGTTATCAGCGTGCGCGTAAGCGAGATATACAACGTTCCCGAGGAGCAGGTGCTGCTGACATACGGTGGCGAGGACATGCTGAAGAATGCCATCCATTACTTCCTGTCCATCAATAGCCAGCAGCCTCTGGCCAGCGGTCAGCAGCCAAATACCAAGATACTGATTCCAGAGTTCTCGTGGTGGTACTACAACCGCGTGGCCTCAGAGTGCGGCGGCACCTTCGAGATGTATCCCCTGCACGAGCAGGAAGACACCTTTGCCTACGACATCGACGAGGTCATTGAGTATACCAACCGCGTGCATCCCCGCATGTTGCTACTGGCATCACCCAACAACCCCACGGGCAACGGACTGACCCCCGAGGAGACTGGTCGTATCATGGAGAATATCCCCTCGGACACGATGGTGCTCATCGACGAGGCTTATGCCAGTTTCATCAGCATGGACACCGACTATATCGCTCCACTGGTAAACAAGTATTCTAATCTAATTATCTCACGCACCCTGTCGAAGTTCTATGGACTGCCAGGCCTGCGTTGCGGTTTCGGCTTCATAGGCAAGGGTCACGACCAGTTCCTGAGCTACACCAACAAATACCTGGGCTACAACCGCTTCTCGGAGGCTGTGGCGCTGGCCGCCCTGGAGAGCAATGAGCACTACCGTCAGGTAGCCGACGATATGGAATGGGGGCGCCAACTGTACAAGAAAGAGTTGAGCGGCCTACCCGGCTTCAAGGTGTACAAGTCGGTGGCCAACTTCATCCTCATCAAATACCCGATAGAGATTAAGGAAGCCTTGATGGAGGCCCTGAAAGTGCAGGACTACAAGATCAAGTTCATGGGCGACAAGGGACTGGAGTCGTGCCTTCGTATCACTTTGGGGCGAAAAGATCAGACGCAGGTGGTGTGCGACACCATCAAGTGCGTGTTTGCTGAAGTAAAAATTTAAAAGGTGAAATGGAAAAGGGTTATCAAGCATCACTGAAGTCAGCAGAGACCGAGGACTGGCTTGACCTGCATGTCATCCGTCCGTTCTGCTACTACTGTGCGGTGTTCTTTGCCAAGTTCAACGTGCACCCCAACACCATCACCATCTGGTCGATGATTATCGGTGCCGCCAGCGCCTGGTTTTTTGCACAGGGCAGTTTCTATTATGGTGACAACATCACGAGCAACCATACTTTGGGACTGGTGTACAACATCATCGCCGTGGTGCTGCTGATGTGGGCCGACATCTTCGACTGCACCGACGGTCAGTTGGCACGTCTGACGGGTAAAAAGAGTCGTGCTGGCCGCATCCTCGACGGACTGGCCGGTTTCACATGGTTCTTCCCCATCTATTTAGCGATTGCATGGCGTTTCTATCTGCACCATGACCTGGAGTTTGAATTTCTGGGGATTGACCAGAATGAGCAGAACACGCTCATCGCTTCAGGCATTGTGTTAGTACTGGCTGTCATCTCAGGCGTATGGGGACTGGAGAAACAGCAGCGCTTGGCCGACTACTACATCCAGGTGCACTTATTCTTTCTGAAAGGTGAGAAAGGCAGCGAGTTGGACAACAGCGCGCGTCAGCAGGAGATTTACAACCAGATGACTAAGGAGACACCACTCTACGAGCGTCTGTTCCAGAAATCATATATCACCTATACAAAAAAACAGGAGCAAGTGACGCCGCAGTTCCAGCGGCTTATGGTTCGTCTACGCAAAAAGTACGGCACTGACATCCCCCAGGAGTTTCGCGAAGAGTTTCGTCGCTACTCCCTGCCTGTCATTAAATGGAATGGTCTGCTGACCTTTAATTTCCGCGAGTTCTGGCTGTTCCTGTTCTGCCTCCTCGATGTGCCCGCGATACTCTTCGTGTGGGAAATTGCAGGTATGGGACTGCTGTATTGGTATGTGAACCATCGTCACGAGACGTTCTGCCGCCGACTAGCCGAGAAGTTATGAAGTGGACGAAGCAGCGACTGAACAACCTGTTTTTCATCATTGGCGTGATAGCTGTAGTGGTGATGATCTTAACGTTCGACGTGAGTTTCGTGGAACTATGGGATCACCTCACAAAAGCCGGCTACTGGCTCATTCCCATTGTCGGTGTTTGGCTGCTGGTCTATGGGCTCAATGCCCTGGCTTGGCAATGCATCATCAGGAGCAATACCGATGAGAACGACAAACGCGTCAGCTTCTGGCGCATATACCGCCTGACCATTACGGGCTACGCACTGAACTACGCCACCCCTGTGGGCGGACTGGGCGGCGAGCCATATCGCATCATGGAATTGTCAAGAGACATAAGCAAGGAGCACGCCACCTCATCGGTTATCCTCTATGCGATGATGCACTTTGTGGCTCATTTCGGACTATGGTTCTCGTCCATTTTCCTCTATCTGGCTCTGGCCGCCATAGACTATGTGCCGATGACGCCTGCCATTGGCATGGCGATGGCTGCCGCTATCATTTTTTGTCTGGCGGCTTTCTACATTTTTTCGAAAGGCTATAAGCATGGTTTGGTGGTGCGACTCATTCGATGGACAGGCCGCATTCCTGGACTTAAGGGATGGAGTGCCCGCTTCCAGGAACGCCATGCCGAGGCGCTGGCGCATATCGACGCCCAGATTGCCGCGCTGCATAAGCAGGACAAGCGTGCCTTTTATGGCAGTCTGCTACTGGAATATGCCTCGCGCATCGTGCAGAGCATGGAGATACTGTTCATGCTATTGCTGTTCGGCATAGACTGCGGCGGCGGCTTCGAGGGTCTGCTTCTCACCTTCCTCTACTCCATCCTGATCCTGTCGTTCACCTCGCTGCTGGCCAACCTCATCGGTTTCCTGCCCATGCAACTGGGCGTACAGGAAGGCGGATTCATGGTCTCTATCGCACTGATAGGAATGTCGACGAAATTGGGAGCCAACGTAGACTCTGCTGCCCTAGGCATCTTTGTAAGCATCATATGCCGTGTACGCGAGATTATTTGGATTTTCATTGGTATCATGCTGATGAAGATAGACAACCTGAAGCCCATAAAGGTAGCGGTACTATTGTTGCCCCTGATAATGCTGCTGACAGGCTGTGGAGACGACGGCGGCAACCCTGAGGAAGATGACTCGTGGCGCAATGGCAAGGCCGAGCGCGCCGTGCTGGTCTACATGGCCGGCGAGAACAATCTGACGAACCATCAAGGCTATCATTTCCTGCAATCTGACTTCAATGAGATGGTGGAAGGGTCGCGGCAACTGACCAACAGACAACGCCTGCTGGTGTTTGTTGACAGTCTGAACAGTCTGCCTGCCATAGGCACACCGTATATCGTAGAGCTTCACGGCGGACAGGTGTACCCTGTGAAAAACTACGGCCAGGAGTTCTATAGCAGTGACCCCTCCCGTTTCCGCGAGGTGCTGCAGACAATGATGGCCACAGCCGAGGCCGACAGCTACGGGCTGGTGCTGTGGGGACATGCCAGCGGCTGGGCCGTGAGCACCGATACCGTGAGCGAGACACAGAGTCGCGACACCCGTGCCTATGGTCAGGACAACGGTGTCGACGGAAGGACGAGTGGCATAAAGCACATGAACATCACCCAGATGGCCCGTGCGTTGGACGGCTTACCTGCATTCGAGTTTATTTTTGCCGACTGCTGCAACATGATGTGCGCGGAGGTTGCCTATGAACTGCGCCACGCCACGAGATACCTGATAGGCTCGCCTGCCGAGATTCCCGGAGACGGTGCACCCTACGCTAAAGTGATACCCTATCTTTATGAGAGCGGCGAAGCACTGTATAAAGGTGTAATTGACACCTACTACGACCATTATCTAGAGGCCTACAGAGGCGACTACAGTCTGGACGGCTATAGCGTGCCGCTGGCAGTGACCGACTCGCGCTATCTGGAACCGCTGGCAGAGCAAACCCGCGCGCTGTTGCCTAGGCTGATGCCAAACTATCCCAACTCGCCTGACATGGAGAGCAAGGGCATTGTGCACTATTGGTTTTATGACCACGCCCCTATGATGTACGACATGCGCGGGACGATGAAGGCCTTCGCAGACGCCGCGGCCTTTGCTGGCTGGGATGCCGCTTACAGGCAGGCGGTGCCCTACTACAGGATGTCGATGAAGTGGCTGACCATCTATGGCAACTTGGAGTACGATTTCTCCTACTTTGCCGAGGATGCTATGCGCAATGGCTGTGTGAGTATGTTTATTCCCCTAAACAACGGGTACTATGACCAAGGTACCTTCTGCTTCAACAAGACATTCAGAAACTATGAATGGAACAGGCTGATGGGATGGGAACGTTTTGGCTGGACGGAAGAATAAACCGCCCAGCTACTTGCTCTTTTTCAGTTCGATGCGGAACGTTGTACCGCGCCCTAGTTCTGACTGCTTAACATAGATACTGCCGCTGTGATACTCCTCGACAATACGCTTAGCCAGCGACAGACCAAGCCCCCATCCGCGCTTTTTCGTGGTGAAGCCCGGTCGGAAAACACTCTTCACATCTTTTTTGCGAATGCCCTTGCCTGTGTCGACCACCTCGATGGCAACAACGTCATCTTCCTCGAGGAGCCATAGGTCTATCTTACCCGCGCCCCCCTCCATAGCATCGACGGCATTCTTACAAAGATTCTCGATGACCCACTCGAAGAGCGAAGCGTTAATCTTGACGATGACGGGGTGGTCGGGGTAGTGTCCCTTGATGGTCACCTTCTGCGATGTACGCTTGTCCATATATTCGATAACGTGGTCGAGCACATCAGCAACGGACGTATCGACGGGTTCGGGCATGGATCCGATCTTGGAGAACCGCTCGGCGATGCGTTCAAGACGGCTGACATCCTTGGCCATTTCGGGGATGAGTGTATCGTGTGGATAGGTATCCCTAAGCACCTCGACCCAAGCCATGAGGCTACTGATGGGTGTGCCGAGCTGATGGGCCGTCTCTTTGGAGAGTCCGACCCACACTTTGTTTTGCTCAGCCCGCTTGGCCGTGAGGATGGCAAAAACGGCAACGATGGCAAAGATGAGTGTGATGGCGAGTGCCCAATAAGGGTAGTAGGTGAGTCGTTTGAGCATGATGGACTCATCGTAGCAGACGAGCTGGTAGTCGCCTGCAGAGAGTTCGATGCGGATAGTATCACCTGCGAGCCTCATCTGCTGCGCATATTCGGCGACATTGAGCGTATCGTCGATGTTGCGATAGTCCATAACATGATGTTTGGAGTCGAGCACGATGACGGGGATGGTGTTGTTGCTCTCCATGACCTGCGTGACCAAAAGGAGGTATGACATCTCGTCTTCCTGATTTAACGCCTCCATGGCCCGCGCCCACACTTGCATCTTTGCCTGCTCCTCGGCCTGTAAGTCGCGTACGAGGTAATGGGAAGCTAGGAGTGCGGCCGCCGCTATGAGAATGGCTACGACCACAAGCCATATCTTGACCTGCCGGATTCTGTCGGTGAGTTGCATCATAGTGGGTGCAAAGGTATAACAAAAGTCTTGCATCGCCAAATGTTTTTGTAAAAAAGCGGCGAAAGCTTTGCAATTCCAAGAATAATTGCTACCTTTGCATGCTCAAATATCAATTCAGAGAAATGAAGAAATATTCATTGATACTCATCATCGCTGCTGCCGTCATCATCGAGGCAATGGGAGCAGCGCAATATTTCTTAGCACGCAACGGAGCGAAACAGGAGGTACTGACCAAGGCAAAGCGCGATATGGCTGAAAGCCAGCGGGTGGCGGCATCTAAGGCAGAAGTGGAATCGGCCGTCAGAAACATCGAGGAATCTATCCGAGAGGAACTCGACTCGCTGGAGGGCTGCTATCAAGTCCTGTCGCGCCTGATTCTTCTCAACCCCCACATCGTCGGTGCCGGCGTCGCCTTCACACCCAACTACTACAAAGATCAGGGACAGGGAAGACTCTTTGCACCCTATGCCTATGATGACCAGCCGAGCGTGGTCAGCGAGGGTAAGAAACGTGAGAAGCCTCATATCCAGACACGCCTGCTGTCATTCGATTACACCCAACGCGAATGGTACAAAGGTGCCACGGAAATCGGCATCAGCCTTTGGACCCGTCCTTATGTTGATGAAGGCGGACCAGGCATTCTCATGTGCAGCTATGCTATGCCCGTCAAGGACAAGAATGGAAGGACGGCAGGTGTTCTGTTTGCCGATGTGCCTATGGAAGATGCCACGGTATTGCTGAACGACATGTATGGCGGCATTCAGGCACGCGGCATGTACATTGTTGGCCTTCAGATCATCAGCCTGCTACTACTTGGCTTCATCATCTGGAGGGCCATAATGGCCTCACGCCGCTATAAGGAGCAGTTTATTGACCCAGAGAAAGACCACCTGGCAGAACAGGTGAAAAAACTGAAGGAGATCAATCGTCGTTTGACGGAGCGCAATATGGAACTGGCCAAAAAGATACAAGCCGGCCCTCAACAGAGCGATGCACATTGGTTTGGATAAGCAACTAATGTTAAAAAAGCAAAAAGAACAAGCAACATCTTCCTAAAACCGATGTTGTTTGTTCTTTTTTTCGTAATTTTGTCAGCATTATAGATACACAAAATAAATACCCATGGATTCAAAACTAAAAACAATCGCCAACTCATTCGCTGAAGAATATTGCAGCGATGCCATCTATCCCGCGCATCTTTTCAAGGCCATCCTCCACAAGGAGATGGGACTGGTGCACTTCTTGGAGACTGAATTGGACAAGGATTATTATTACCTGCAAGACTGGGCCGACGTGCAAATGCAACTGGCGCCACGTGCCGTTCGTCCCACGCGCGACTTGGAATTTAGTGACGAGAGTGTAGCCGTGATGGATGAGGCAGAGAACTACAAGGTGAAGTTCAATCTTGACGAGGCTGAGCCTGTATGCGTTCTGGCCTCATTGGTAACACCTGGTGTAGGTTTTTCTTTTGACCAGTTGAAAACACTGCCTCTGACACCCTCTGACATCAGCGCGAAGATGGGTGGCGGCACCAACGTTGAAGCCCCTTATATGGAAGGTGCAGAACTGAAGAAAAGCACCCCCGCCAAGGGCGGCAAAGGAGCACTGGCAAAGTACTGCACTGACAAGACAGCCATTGCCCGTGCCGGCAATCTGGACAACGTGGTGGGCTTCGAGAAAGAAATAGGAATTATTTACGAGATATTGGGCCGTAAGACCAAGGCCAACCTGCTTATCACTGGTGAAGCTGGTGTAGGCAAGACCTCGCTGATAAACGGATTCGTCCGTGAACTGGCTGCCGACAAGGTGCCTGGCTTTCTGAGCGGTGCCATCGCCTACGAGTTGGATACCGCCACCTTGGGTGGTGATGCCCAGTATAAAGGTGAGGTGGAAGACCGTTTCAAGAATGTCATCAATGAAGTGGAGACCCTGCCCAATGCCGTGCTCATCATCGAGAAGATCGACAAACTGTTTGACAAACAGGGTGCGCTGTATGGCTGTTCCACACTGCTGAAAAACGAGTTGTCGAAAGGTCGCCTACAACTAATTTGTACGGCCAGCATTGACGGATTCACCAAAAACATCGAGACCGACAAAGAGATGGTGTCGAACGTTGAGAAGATTACCGTCGAAGAACCCACTGCCGATCAGACGATGGAGATACTTAAAGGCATCATGCCTGCTTATGAGGAATACCACGGTCTCACTGTTGACGAGGTAGTGATGACAGAATCCATCCGTCTAGCCAAACGCTATCTGACGGAAAAGTCACTGCCTGCCTCAGCCATCGACCTCATAGACCGCACAATGGCTCATGTCAAGGTGGAAAACGACCTCGGTGATAAAGAACAGAAACATACCGATCTGAAGCCCGAGGACATGACTGCCGTTGTAGCCAAACAGACGGGCATCCCCTTGGGTAAGGTGCAGACGGGTGAACGCGAACACCTAATGGGCGGCGAAGAGACGCTGAAAAAGCGCGTCGTCGGCCAGGACATAGCCGTAAAGAAAGTTCTCGACGCTGTCTTTGAGGCTCGTTCAGGACTGAGCAAAAAAGGACAGCCCATGGGCTCATTCTTCTTCCTAGGCCCGACGGGTACCGGTAAGACAGAACTGTCGAAAGCGCTGGCAGAATTCCTGTTCGGCGACGAAAGCGCCCTCTTGCGCTTCGATATGTCGGAGTTTAAGGAAGAGCACTCAGTTGCCCTGCTCTATGGTGCGCCTCCGGGATACGTGGGTTACGAGGAAGGGGGTCTGCTGGTGAACAAGATACGTCAGACGCCCTACTCTGTAGTGTTGTTCGATGAGATTGAAAAGGCTCACAAGTCGGTGTTTGACCTCTTTCTCCAAATCTTGGATGAAGGAAAACTGCACGACCGTTTGGGACGTGTAGGCGACTTCTCGAATGCCCTGATCCTGTTCACCTCGAACATCGGAGCAAAAGACATTGTGGCCAAGTTCAACAGCGGACAGGTTCCCGAGAACAACGAGTTGATGGATATCATGCAGGGCTACTTCCGTCCGGAGTTCCTGGCTCGTCTGACGGAGATCGTGCCCTTCTCGCCTATCACCGACAAGACCGTCACGCAGATTTTCGACATACACATGAAGGGCTTGCTAAAACTGCTTGCAGAACAGGACATCACACTAGAACTGACTCCCGAGGCTCGCGAGACCATCGCACTCAGAGGCTACAACCAACAATATGGTGCCCGCCCCATTTTGGGTATCATCCGCAAAGAACTGCGCCACCCCATCTCGAAGATGATGATTGCCGGCCAGGTTAAGTCTGGCGACCATATCACCGTCAATGTAGATGCTGATGGGAAAGTGCTGTTCGACATTAACAAATGACGATATTACAAGTAACAGATAATTTATTAACAATTTAAAAACATTACAACTATGGCAATGAAAGAAAATTTCATTTCGATGGCTCCCGATGAGGAGAGCAGTGCGAAAGTCAGTTTGATTGATCAGAACAAAACTCTGATGATTGACCAGTACACCACCGACGTAGATGCCGGTAACCCCGAGTTCGTGGAGGATATCCACAACATCAACGATGCCTTCGAGCACTTCAAGCCCAAAGTGGGTGTCACCTTCACCGATGAAGAAGGCGGTGCCGTTGAAGAGACACTGAAGTTCGGCGAGTTGCGCGACTTCGAGGCCAACGGCGGTAAGGGACGCCTGGTGGAGAACAGCCCGTTCCTCTCAGGCGTGAAGATGAAGATTGAGACCAACCAGAAAATCCGTAAGAGCATTGAACAGAACCGCAAGTTGCGCGACATCCTCAAGGAGGCTGGCAGCCGCGAGGAACTGAAAGAAGTGCTGCAGTCGATGCTTGACGAACTGAAAGGCGCTGAGTAATTCATAATTAATAATTCATAATTCATAATTAATATATTATGGCAGATACTGAGATGAAGAAAGCACAGGCCGCTGAACAGGCCGGTGCCGAATTACAAGAGAAAGGTAAAGACGTATCGAAGTTATTGTCGGCCTTCGGTGGCTTCAACGCCATCCGCGGCTTTATGCCCGATGCCGACAACATGAATCCCGCCCGCAAGGCCGCTAAGGATGTGTTCCTGAAAGACAAACGTTTCAAGGACAAGCGCGCTGCGCTGGCCCGCGAGATCAGCCGCTGGCTTGAACTGCTGGACGACACAAACATTGAAGGAGCTACCGGCTATGCCGATGCCTGCAAGCAGGAAGAAGAGAAACAGACCGGCGTGCTAAAGCAGGGTATCACCGATGCCCTCTATGCCACCAAGGACCTGGAGCGCTCATACCGTGAGCTCGATTCGTTCTTCAAAACCTGTGGTACCGACAAGGTAAAGAACCTGCGTATCATAAACGTACTGAAAGAGGACATTGCCGATGCCGACTCTGGCTTTGCCCAGGAGGTGGAAGAGATTCTGCGCAACGGCTTCGACCGCCTTAGTCTTAAGGATGCCTACAGCCTCGTCTGCATCCCCGGTGCCGTACTCAACGACAAGGTCGACTTGCTGCAATGGGCCAAGATGGCATTCAAATATAAGGTGATGCTGCTGACCGACCATGCCGACGAATATTCGTTCGATGACCTGCAGGCCAATACCGAAAGCTATCGCGACAGCGATCAGGAACTGATGAACGTGGTGATGTGCGCCAACTGGCTGGTAGGTCGCGAGGCCGAAAAGATGTCAGCCGATGAAGAGGATGCGAAAGCCTTCTATATCGCTCCGTCGGCAGCTCTCTGCGGTAAGCTGTACAATGAGACCGCCAACATGGCCCAGGGTGCCGGTGGTAAGAAGTACGGTACGCTCGACGGCGTGAAGGGAGTGAAGAGCGATCTGCTAAAGAGTGAGATTGCCTCATTGATGGACAACCAGGTCATTCCTATGGTTTACAGCGAGGGGCGCGTCATGGCTTTCAACAACACCACTTTATATAATGGTGACCTCGACGCCATGAAGGAGTACCCTATCGTGCGCGTATTCGACTGGGTTAAGAAGGTGCTTATGAACTTCGTACACGAGGTTGCCCTCGAAAACTGGGATCCGTATAACAGCCCGAAGAACCTTAAGTCGAAGATTCAGGAGTTCCTGAACCAGTACAAAGGTTATGGCAACCTGTTCCAGAACTACGAGATTGGCGAGCCTCGTCAGGATCCTGTTACCAAGCAAATCACTTGCGACATCACACTGACACCTTTCTATGCTGCCAAGAACTTCATTATCAAGGTGGCTGCCGACAAGAAGGATAAGGAGGCTGCACTAGCAAGTGCATAAAGACATCTTCCAACCTTTTCGGACAAAAACCGGGGACTTTTCCCCAGTTTGTCCGAAAAAGGAGATGTTGTCCGTACTATTAATCTAAAAAAACTAACAAAAAGTTGGAACGAAGCGAAAAACTTCCTACTTTTGCATCAAGAAAACCGAAACCCAATAGGCAACGGCAATCAAAATAAACTAAATTTATAACCTTTAAAAAATTTCAATTATGGCAAAGACTCCAGTTGCAATGAAGATCGACGGTTACAAGGACCGCGAAGTGTTGATGGTAACCTATGAGTTCACTCAGGCTACCGATGTAGAAGGACAGATGGCTGGCATACCCCGCG
>ERZ842401.148-NODE-148-length-91690-cov-7.829661_pt1 | contig 91690 bp, 93 predicted proteins | sample MGYA00521270_ERZ842401 | MGnify/ENA primary metagenome ERZ842401 (study PRJEB31892, sample SAMEA3878208) | bioreactor metagenome | biome: Moose rumen | place: Sweden | collected 2011-10 | study: EMG produced TPA metagenomics assembly of the PRJEB12797 data set... | reverse complement strand
ATTACTTAAAAGTACATACTGTAATATAAATTGAACCGCCGTATACCGAACGGTACGTACGGTGGTGTGAGAGGGACAAATTTACTAATTAATGTAAATTTTCTCTACTCGATTGCTGCACCTACTAAACCAAATTTAGTTCTTTCACTTGTTCTTTCTATTTCTAGTTGTGCTAATATTGTTAGCATTCTTATAAAGAATTTACCATTTGCTGTATCTGTATTTATATCTTCAGCAACACTTTCTAAACTACAATCATATTCTTCAAGCATAGTACAAATATTTTCTAAATCTTTTATTGAACGAGTAAGTCTATCTAACTTATAAACAACTATTTTATTAATTTTTCCATCTTTCATATCTTGTATCATTTCTTTGAATCTAGGTCTTTCCATATTCTTTGCTGAAACACCTTCTTCACGATATACTTTATAAATTTCATAATCTTTGAAATTACATAGTTGTTTTAGTTTTTCTTCTTGCTCATCTAAGCTATGACCGAATCTTGATTGATCCTCAGTTGAAACTCTAGGATATAAACCTGCTATTATTTTCTTTGGTTCTTTCAAAATCATCACTCCTTTCATCAACACGAAAAAACGCAAGAGATATTTTTCCCTCACGTTTCAAAAAATAATTAGCTAGTTAATAATATTGTAGAGTATAATCTCTACGATACATAGTTTAACATCTTGACACTGCAAAGTCTATGCAAAATTCTTGCAAATTTCTTGCAAAAAAACTGCAAAATTCTTGCAATAATCTAGCAATTATTAAAAATGTATTCGTAGAAATACCATCTACGATACATACTTTAACATATTGACTAGGCAATGTCTAGGAAGTAAACCGTGCAAAAAGCAGGAAGTAAATTGTGCAAATATTAAAAGTATTCTACTTTTTATCAGTTTATAACTATTGTTAATCATTGTTTTTACACTTATTCATATCATTAAGAATACTAATAAACTTAGTTATAGATATGATAGCATTATGATTAGGTAAGTATATTTTATCATTATTATCATAAACATAAGCGATAAGAGTATTTACATTATTATTAACTATAATTTTGTGTGGCTCTGTAATACTTAAATTAGTTTTATCAATATTGATAATATGTCCATTAATAAAGCTAATATCTAAATTACTTTTGCCAACTTTCATATTTAACTTATTTTTCAATTCGCTAGGGAATATTAAACTTTCTATGGTCGTTTTCAAAAAATACACCTCCTAACATAAGAAAAAGCCCATAATATCAAATACTATGAACTTGTTTTATATAAAGAAAAACGCACTCTCTGATAATCAAAGTGTGCGAGTTTAAACCTCAATGGAGCAGATGAGGGGAGTCAAACCCCCGTCACAGCCTTGGCAAGGCCGTATTCTAGTCGTTGAACCACATCTGCAAGTAAGTTAATTATACCAAAAAAATATTAAAAATCAACCTTTTTATTAAAATTTCTTTATTTTTATTGTATAATTTATTTAGGTGATTTATATGTTTGAGAGTTTAAGTGATAGATTACAAGACATCGCACATAAAATTAAAGGTTACGGAAAGATAACTGAAGATAATATTGCTCCGATGATGAGAGAAATTAGATTATCTCTGTTGGAAGCTGATGTTAACTATAAAGTTGTAAAAGAATTTACAAATGCTGTAAAGGAAAAAGCACTTGGTGAAGAAGTTAGTAAAAGTTTAAATCCAGGAGATTTATTTGTTAAAATAGTTAGAGATGAACTTCAAGAACTATTAGGCGGGGATAGTGCTCCACTTGCTACCAAAGAGAAGCCTACCATTACCATGTTAGTTGGTCTTCAAGGTTCTGGTAAGACTACTACTGTAGGTAAACTTGCTAATTTTTTAAGGAAAAAACATAGTAAGAAACCATTACTTGTTGCATGTGATGTGTATAGACCAGCAGCCATTGATCAATTAAAACAAATTGGTAAGGAATTAAATATTGAAGTATATAGTGAGGGTAAGGGCAATCCTGTTGAAATAAGTAAAAATGCTATAAAGTATGCAAATGAAAATGGATTTGATTATATATTAATTGATACGGCTGGTAGACTACATATTGATAATGAATTAATGGATGAATTGAAAAATATATCTAATGAGGTAAAGCCTCATGAAATACTTTTAGTAATTGATTCTATGATGGGACAAGATGCTATTAATGTAATTACTGGATTTAATGATGCCCTTAGTTTAACTGGTGTTATTCTTACTAAATTAGATGGTGATACTCGCGGTGGTGTTGCATTATCTGTAAGACATCTTACAAATATACCTATTAAATTTATTGGTGTTAGTGAAAAAATGGATGGCCTTACTGAATTTCATCCAGATAGAATGGCCGATAGAATTATTGGCATGGGTGATGTTATTAGTTTAGTTGAGAAAGTCCAAGATGAAATAGATGAAGAAGAAGCTATGAAAGCTGCTAAAAAAATGACTAAAGGTAATTTTGATTTAGAAGATTTTCTTGCTCAATTAAATCAGATAAAAAAATTAGGTCCACTTGAAAATTTGATTAAGATGATACCGGGGGCCAAAAAAATGGGATTACAAGATGCTAAGATTGATCCTAAACAAATGGCACATGTCGAGGCAATTGTATTATCAATGACACCAGAAGAAAGACATAATCCAGATATTATTAAGGCTAGTAGGAAACAAAGAATAGCAAAAGGTTGTGGATTAACTGTAACTGATGTTAATAAATTACTTACTCAATTTGAAGAAATGAAAAAAATGATGAAAATGATTGGAAAAGGAAATTTCAAAATGCCATTTTAAAAAGAATTCAATATTTGAATTCTTTTGTTTTTTCCCATGGTAAATCTATATCAGTTCTACCAAAGTGACCATATGCTGCTGTATTATAATATATTGGTCTAGGTAAATTTAATTCTTTAATTATATTATCTACGCTAAAATTAAAGTTTTTATTTACAAATTTATATATTTCTTCAATTGGAACTTTATTAGTGTTATATGTTTCAATATTAATACTGATTGGATTAGGTATTCCAATTGAATATGATACACCTATTTCACATTTGTCACATAATTTATTATATACAATATTTTTGGCAACATATCTAGCATAGTAGGCAGCTGAACGATCTACTTTTGTAGGATCTTTGCTACTGAAGCATCCGCCACCTACTTTAGCACTACCACCATAAGAATCGACAACTATTTTTCTACCTGTAGTACCACTGTCGGCAAAAGGACCGCCAACTGTAAATGAACCGCTTGTATTAATTAATATTTTTGTATTTTGATCCATTAATTTTTTGGGTATTACTTTATTAATTACTTTTTTTATAATATATTTTTCAAGATTTTCTTTTGTTATTTCTTTTTTATGTTGGCTGGCAATAATGATGGTATCTATTCTTTTAGGGGTATTATCGTCATATTCAACAGTTACTTGTGACTTGCCATCTGGTAATAATGGTGAATTAATATCTTCTTTTCTTACTTTAGCCATTTCTTTCGTTAATTTATTAGCAATTAGTATCGGTAATGGCATATATTCATTGGTTTCATTTGTGGCATATCCGAACATTATTCCTTGATCTCCAGCACTTATTTTTGGTTTATCAACAGCTTTGTTGATTTCTATTGATTGTTTACTTACTTTGGTTATTATTTTAAATTCTTCAGTATAACCTATGTCTTTTAAGACATCTTTAGCAATACTTTCAAAATTTAAATTGGCTTTTGTTGTGCATTCTCCATAAATAAAGACAAAGTTGTCTTTGATAGTGCACTCTACAGCCATTTTACTATTTTTATCTTGTTCTAGGGCTGTATCTAGAATTTTGTCACTAATTTTATCACATATTTTGTCTGGATGACCTTCAGTGACTGATTCACTTGTTACAATTTTTTTCATTTTAACTCCTCCTTTATCTTTTATCAAAATAAAAAACTCTTAGAAAGAGTTTAAATGCAATCTTAATACTCTTTCATCGTTATTAGCTTTACCACCTTACTATTGCAGGTTGGTATGAGATCACAGAGCTAATTCTCTCCCTCATTCTTGATAAAAGTTAATATTAATATATAATGTTAGTAGATATTTGTCAAGATAATAATATATTTTTGTGTTAATTACATAGTCATCTTTTTAAATAATTCATATCATAAAAGTAGATAGGAGGAAGTAAAATGTTTTTTAATAACGATGAATTAAGACAAAATGGAGATTTTGGTTATGGAGAAGATATTAATATTGATATAAACAACATAAATACAAATACTAGTACAAATAGTAATTTTAATACTAATCAATTTGATATGAATATGTCTGATCCAGGTACTACAATGATGGGATCTGTTCAAGGCCCAATAATTGAACCTGGTAGAGAAAGAGTAATTCAAAGAAATATTATTCATGAAGTTAAACACGTATGCCCTATGAATACTAAAATAATTAATAATCATATTTTTAAACATACTTATGAACCACGTTATACTTGTTGTGAAGAAAATACTTGTACAAATATACAATGTGGGTCTTGTTGTAATTTTAATTAAGATTTGACCAAATTATTGGTCAAATTTTTTTTATGTGTTAGAATATATTTAGGTGATATAATGAATATTCATAAAATGAGACTTGTTGATTTTGCATTTAAGGCTATAGAAAATAGGGAAAAAGATATTGAAGTTAGATTATGCGATGAAAAAAGACAACTAATTAACATTGGCGATATAATCGAATTTGAAAATATTGATACTTCTGAAAAATTAAAGGTTAAAGTTATTAATTTACATAAGTTTAATACTTTTAGTGATTTATTTGATTTTTTTGACCATAGACGTTTAGGACTAAATGATAATGATGATGCTAGCATTATGAATAATTTTTATTCAAAAGAAGAACAAAAGAAATATGGAGTTGTTGGAATAGAAATATCTTTAATAGAAAAATGATATAATTAACAATATATTTCTTTTTTTTTATTTATATGATAAAATGTAGGTGAGGTGGGGTATGAAGAAATGTGCAATAGTATATAATCCAAATAGTGGAAAAAAAGTTAAGTTTAATGTTATGCCGCAATTTAAGGAAATGCTTAATAAATATGGATATGAAACAGAAATCTATTATACAGAATACAAAGGGCATGCTACGGAAATTGTTAAAAATTTAGAGCATGTTGATTTGGTATTATCAATTGGTGGCGATGGAACATTTAATGAATCAATTAGTGGAAACTTTGCTAGAAAGGATAGATTGGTTTGTGCTCATATTCCTGTTGGAACTACTAATGATATTGGTATTATGATGGGGTATAGCAAAAATATGCTTAATAACTTAAAAATGACACTTGAAGGGGTAGTTAAAAACGTTGATATTTGTTTAATAAATAATAAACCTTTTATATATGTAGCTACAATCGGAAAATTTGCTGAGATACCTTATGAAACGCCTCGTGAATTAAAGAAAAAATTTGGTTATTTTGCATATATAAGTGAGGGTATTAAATCATTTTTTAATAAAACAAAATTACATGACGTTACTTATGAAATTGATGGTGAGACATATCGTGGATTATTTTCATTTATTATCATTTCTTCGGCTAATCGAATTGCTGGTATTAATAACTTTTATAAGGATGTCAAACTAGATGATGACAGATTTGAAGTTTTGCTATGTAATTTTGCTAAGAAGAAAGATATTATTAGAAGTCTTTATTTTCTTACGATGTATGATGTTGAAAAAGTTCCTGGAATTCATTTTTATAAAACAAATAATATTAAAATGAAATTCCATGATAAGCCAAAGAAAAATTGGTGTATTGATGGTGAGATGCTTGAAGATGATGGAAGGTCTTTTGATATTACAATTGATAGTGATATTAAGATGATGATTCCTAAAAAAAATATTGATAAGTTATTTGTAAAAAAGTAGGAAATATGAAATATATAGCTATATTTTTAATTAAATTGTATAAAAAAATACCAGGTTCATGGCATAATTATTGTAAATTTCAACCAACATGCTCTGACTATGCTATTGGGGTCTTTTATGAATTTGGTTTTTTTAAAGGATTATATTTAAGTATTAAAAGAATTATAAAGTGTAATCCAAAGAGTATTGGTGGGTATGATCCTATTCCACTTAATGGAGGTAGAAATGGAAAAAGTAAATAAGCAAAGAAAAGATTATTTAAGCTGGGAAGAATATTTCATGGGCATTGCTAAGTTATCTGCGATGAGAAGTAAAGATCCTAATACACAAGTAGGAGCATGCATTGTAGGAGAGGATAATCGTATATTGTCAATTGGTTATAATGGATGTCCTAATGGAATCGATGACGAGTATTTTCCATGGGATAGAGAAGGTGAGCCTCTTAATACTAAATATTTATTTGTTTGTCATGCAGAGATGAATGCAATATTAAATTATCGTGGAAGTAGAAAAGAACTTGAAAATGCAAAAATATATGTTGATTTGTTTCCATGTAATGAATGTGCTAAATTAATTATACAAGCAGGAATAAAAGAAGTTATTTACTTATCTGATAAATATGCAAATACTGATGGTGTAATTGCCTCTAAGAAAATGTTTGATGCTTGTGGTATTAGATATAGACAAATTAAAGTAAAAGGTAAAGTTATTAAGTTAGAATTATAAAAAACTTTACTTTTTTTAAAAAAAGGTATATAATATGAATACCTTTTTGGAAATGCGCCCATAGCTCAATTGGATAGAGCGTTTGGCTACGGACCAAAAGGTTTGGGGTTCGAATCCCTATGGGCGCGCCACTTTGAATTTATGAACTTAGAAATAAGTTCTTTTTTTGTTTCTTTTTTTACACTTGTATGTTATAATATTTTTAGAATAAGGAGGAGTATATATGAGTAATATTCACGTTACAAGTGAAATCGGAAAATTAAAGAAAGTTTTATTACATAGACCAGGTAATGAACTACTTAATTTAACGCCTGATACGCTTAGTCAATTATTATTTGATGATATTCCATTTTTACCTGATGCGCAAAAAGAACATGATATGTTTGCTAAAGCATTAGTAGATAATGGAGTTGAAGTTGTTTATCTAGAAGATTTAATGGCTGATGTTATTGCACTTAATAAAAATATTAAAACTAAGTTTATTAGGCAATTTATGGATGAAGCTGGCATTAATACAATTAAATATAGATCTTTAGTTGAAGATTATTTAATGGCCATTGAAGATCCAAAAAAATTAGTTTTAAAAACAATGGAAGGAATACAAGTTGGTGATATTCCTAAAAAGAAAAGAGAAATTGAAAAAACATTAGTGGATTTAATTGATACACCTGATAAGTTTATTGCTGATCCAATGCCAAATTTATATTTTACTAGAGATAATTTTGCTAGTGTTGGAGAAGGAATAGATTTACATAGAATGTATTCTGTTACAAGAAATAGGGAAACTATTTATGCTGAATATATATTTAGATATCATCCTCAATATAAGGATACAATTCATTATTATAATAGAGATTATAATTGGCATACTGAAGGAGGCGATTTACTAAATATTAATGAGCATATTGTTGCAATTGGTATTTCCCAAAGAACTCAACCTGAGGCAATTGATCAATTAGCTAAAAATTATTTTAAAGATCCAGATTGTAAAATCGATACTGTTTTGGCATTTAATATTCCATCTAGTAGAGCATTTATGCATTTGGATACAGTATTTACACAAATTGATAAATATACATTTACTTATCACCCTGGAATTATGGGTACGCTTCAGGTGTTTGAAATTACTGAAGGATATGATCCAGCAACATTTGAAGACTTAAATGTTAAAGAAATAAATGCACCACTTGATGAAATATTAGCAAAATATTTGAATCATCCAGTTAAGTTAATACCTTGTGCTGGTGGTGATAAAGTTGGAGCTGAAAGAGAACAATGGAATGATGGTTCTAATACATTATGTATAGCACCTGGTACAGTTGTTGTATATGATAGAAATAATGTTACTAACGATGTGCTTAGAAAAGAGGGAATAAAAGTCATTGAAATACATGGAGCTGAATTATCTCGTGGTAGAGGCGGCCCAAGATGTATGAGCATGCCACTAGTTAGGGAGGATGTAAAATGGTAGATTTAAGAGGACGTGATTTTCTTAAATTGCTTGACTTTACTCCTACTGAAATAGAACATTTACTTAAAGTTGCTATGACTTTAAAAAAGCAAAAACATAATAATGAATCTCATAGATATTTAAAGGAAAAACAAGTAGCCTTAATTTTTGAAAAGGATTCTACAAGGACAAGATGCGCATTTGAGGCTGGCGCTGTTGATCTTGGAATGCAAGCTACATATATTGGACCTACTGGTTCACAATTAGGTAAAAAGGAAACAATTGCAGATACTGCAAGAGTTTTATGTAGAATGTACGATGGTATAGAATATCGTGGCTTTGATCAAACAATAGTTGAAGATTTGGCAAAATATTCATCTGTTCCTGTTTGGAATGGACTTACTAATGAATTCCATCCAACACAAATGCTTGCTGATGCTATGACAATTAAAGAAGAGTTTGGAAAACTAAAAGGTAAAACTTTATGTTTTTGTGGGGATGCTAGAAACAATGTTGGTAATTCACTTATGGTAATGTGTTCAAAGTTAGGAATGAACTTTGTTTGTGCAGCTCCTAAAGAATTATTTCCAAACGATGAATTGGTTAGTGAATGCAGAAAAATTTGTAAAGAAACAGGTGCATCTATCAGACTTGAAACTGATATAATGAAGGCAACTAAAGATGTTGATGTTATTTATACCGATGTATGGGTTTCAATGGGCGAACCAATGGAATTATGGGAAGCAAGAATTAAACAATTAAAAGATTACCAAGTTAATAAGCGTGTAATGGAAAATGCTAATCCTAAAGCAATATTCTTGCATTGTTTACCATCTTTTCATAATATTGACACTACTATTGGTAAAGATATATATGAAAAATTTGGTATAACAGAAATGGAAGTTACTGATGAAGTGTTTGAGTCGGAGCAATCTAGAGTGTTTGAAGAAGCAGAAAATAGATTACATACGATTAAAGCAGTGATGCTTGAAACATTAAAACAATAATTTTGTTTAAGTACAATATTATATTGTCTTAATATAGAAACTTACAATAATAAGGAGGAGTAAAAAAGAATGGAAGTTTCAGAAAAAGAAGTTAGAAGAAAAACTTCACGTAAGAAAAATCAAAAAAGATCTCTTACATTATCCGCTTTCACAATTATTTTGATTCTTACATGTGTCTTAGCAATTGTAACGCATTTCCTACCTGCAGCACAGTTTGATGGAGATGCAATAATTGATGGAAGTGGAGTTGTTGGTGCTACATTATCACAAACACTTTTAGCACCTATTCTTGGATTTGCAGATGCAATTGACATTTGCTTATTCGTACTTATTTTAGGAGCGTTTTTAAAGGTTGTAACAAAAACAGGAGCACTTGAGACTGGAATTGAGGTATTAATTAAAAAACTTAAAGGTAGAGAATTAGTTTTAATTCCAATTTTAATGTTTATTTTCTCAATTGGTGGTACTACATATGGTATGCTTGAGGAAACTGTTGGATTCTATGCCTTACTAAGTGTTGCTATGGTAGCTGCTGGTATGGATACTATTGTAGCATCATCTATAGTATTACTTGGAGCAGGCTCTGGAGTGCTTGGATCTACTATTAACCCATTTGCGGTTGGTGCAGCTATTGATGCTTTACCTGCTGGTATGGCTGTAAATCAAGGTGTTATTATTGGCCTTGGTGTTTGCTTATGGTTGAGTACATATTTAATATCAATGCTATTTGTTTTGATGTATGCTAAAAAAGTTATAAGCAAAAAAGGATCTACTTTCTTGTCACTTCAAGAACAAAAAGCTATGGAAGAAACTTATGCACCAAAGGATGATGATAAAAATAAAACGGCAAACCTTACTGGAAAGCAAAAAGTTACTCTTGTACTTTTCTTAGCTACTTTCGTAATAATGATTATTGGATTTATTCCTTGGGAAGATTTTGGTGTTATGACATTTGCAAATGGTAAATTCTTCTCATCTATTACAGGATTGCCTTTAGGTCAATGGTATTTCCAAGAATCAACACTTTGGTTCTTAATAATGACTATTATTATTGGTATTGTTAATGGAATGAGCGAAAGTGAACTTGTAGATACATTTATTGATGGAGCTGACGATATGGTTGGAGTTATTCTTGTAATAGCAATTGCTAGAGGAGCTAGTGTTCTTATGACTCAAACTCATTTAGATAATTATATTATCTTTAATGCTGCTAAAGGATTAAGCAATGTTCCTAAAGGAATTTTTGCTCCATTAAATTATATTTTACATACTGGTTTATCAGTATTAGTTCCATCATCTAGTGGTCTTGCTACTTTATCTACACCTATTATGGGGCCACTTGCAAGCAGCGTTGGATATTCTGTTGAGGTAACAATTATGGAAATGGTTGCTGCTAATGGACTTGTTAATTTATTTACACCAACATGTGGTGCCATTATGGGTGGTTTAGAGCTTGCTAAAGTAGAATATACAACTTGGTTAAAATGGGTAGGAAAAGTTATAGTATGTATTGCAATAGCAAATATTCTTATTCTTACTATTGCAATGATTATTTTATAAATAAATTAAGCACATTTTTGTGCTTTTTTTATTATAAATGTGTTATTATAATATTGAGGTATAATATGAAGAAGTTTTTTGTGTTAATTTGTTCTATTTTTTTATTAACTAGTTGCAATAATAATAAACAAAAATTGATTATGGTTACTGAAGCTGGTTTTGCTCCTTATGAATATTATGAAAATGGTGAAATTGTTGGGGTCGATATCGATATTGCAAAAGAAATCGCTAATGAACTTAATATGGAATTAGTGATTAAAGATGTTGCCTTTGATTCAATTATTAATGAAGTTAAAACTGGAAAAAGTGATATTGGAGCAGCTGGTATTAGCTATACTGAAGAAAGGGCAAAAGAAATAAATTTTACAAATAGTTATGCTATTTCTAATCAAGTAATAATTGTTAAAAAGGATAGTTCTATTACTAACAGTAATAATTTAATAAATAAAAAAGTGGCCTGTCAATTAGGCTCAGTTGCTGATGACTACTTAACCAACAACTATTATGATATTGATATTATAAGAGAAAAAAAGTTTTTAGCAGCTATTCAAGATTTGAAAGATGATAAAGTAGATGCTGTTGTCATGGACGAGCTTCCTGCTACCAAGCTTGTTGATAATAGTATGATTATTTTAAATAATCCTATACTATCTGATAGTTATGGAATGGTTATTGCTAAGGGCAACGATGAATTATTAGAAACTGCTAATTTAGTTATAAATAGATTAAAAGCTAATGGAAAAATTGATGAATATTTATTAAATCACCTTGGCGTTAATGAAACAACTTATGGCAGCGGTTTGTTTGATAAGTTTTATAAAAGTATTATATATGATGGTAGATATAAATTTATTTTAGAAGGACTAAAAAATACATTACTTATTGCTCTTGGTGCTGTATTAATTGGAATAGTATTAGGATTGCTTGCTGCTTTAGCAAATAATATATATAAAAAGACTGGAAAACTTAGACTGTTAAATAATGTTTCTAAAGCCTATGTTACAATTATTAGAGGGACTCCTTCAACGCTTCAGTTAATGATAATATATTATGTAATATTTAAACAGACAAATATCAATATTGTTCTTGTGGGAATTATTGCATTTGGCATTAATAGTGGTGCATATGTTGCTGAAATAATTCGTGCTGGACTTAATTCAATAGATAAAGGTCAATGGGAAGCTGGTTACTCTCTTGGATTAAGTTATTCTCAAGTAGTACGTAAAATTATACTTCCACAATCAATTAATAATATACTCCCAGCTTTAGGAAATGAATTTATAACTTTAGTTAAAGAAACTTCAATTGGTGCTTATATTGGAATTGTTGAACTTACAAAAGCATCTGATATTATTGCTTCAAGAACTTATGATTATTTCTTTCCACTTATGATAATTGCTCTTATATATTTATTTATAACAGTTTTATTATCTAAGCTAATAAATGTATTGGAGGTTAGACTTAATAATGTTAGAAATTAAAAATTTAAAAAAAAGTTTTGGTAATAATATTGTTTTAAAAGGAATAAATTTAACTGTAAATAAAGGTGATATCATTGGTATAATTGGTCCAAGTGGCTGTGGTAAATCTACTTTACTAAGATGTATAAATCAATTAGAGGTACCGGATGAAGGTGAAATATTATTTAATAATAAAAATATTATACATAACAATAATCTTTTAAATGTAAGAAAAAAAATTGGGATGGTTTTTCAGCAATTTAATCTTTTTAACAATATGAATGTTATTGATAATGTTATTTTTGCGCCTGTTAATTGTAAAATTATGAATAAAAATGAGGCAATAAAGAAAGCTAATGAATTACTTAAAAAGGTTGAGTTATTAGATATAGCAAATAGTTATCCTAATCAAATATCTGGTGGGCAAAAACAAAGAGTTGCTATAATTAGGTCGCTTATGATGAATCCTGAAATTATACTGTTTGATGAACCAACAAGTGCACTTGATCCAGAGATGATTGGTGAAGTTACTAATTTAATGAGAACAATTGCTGATACTGGTATGACTATGTTAATAGTTTCACATGAATTAAATTTCATTAAAAATTTTTGTTCTAAAGTAATTTTTATGGATGATGGTAAAATAATTGAAGAAGGTAATAGTCAAGATATTTTTAATAATCCTAAAGATAAAAGACTTAAAGAATTTTTAGATAAAATAAATAATAAGTAAAAATGAGCATTTTTATTTAAAAATTGTTGTTTTTCCTTATTTTATATGATATAATTTGGTTGTATCAAGACGAAGAGTGGCAAAAACCACTCTTTATTGTTGACTTATAAGGAGGTAATATGGAAGAGAAAGTTAAGAATTTAATTGAAAAAGAAGTTAACAAAATGGGTATTAATATTGATAGCATTAGTTATGAAAAAGAAGGTAGCAACTACTTTTTAAGAATAATTATTGATAGAGATGATTCTATCGATATTGATACATGTGTTGAAGTAACTAATGTAATTAATCCACTTTTAGATAATGCTGATTTTTTAAACGATAGTTATATTCTAGATGTTAGTACAAAAGAGAAAGGTGATAAAAATGAATAGTAAGCAAGCCAAAGAGTTTATTAAGGCACTTGATGCACTTGTTGCTGAAAAAGGAATTGATAAGAAAATTGTTATTGAAGCAATGGAAGCAGCTATGGCAAATGCTTATAAGAAAAATACTGGAATGCCTAATGTTAAGGCTACAGTAAATGAAGAAACAGGTCAAATTAGACTATTTACGTACAAAACTGTTGTTAGTTTAGATCCATATGTTAATGATGACGGTGAAGAAATTGTACCTGTACTTGATGAAAAAACACAACTTACTTTGGAAGAAGCAAGAAAGATTGTTGATGATATTCAAGTAGGTGAGACGATTGATACTGAAGTAAAAATTATTCCTGAAGAATTTGGAAGAGTTGCTGTATTATCTGCCAAACAAATTATTGTTCAAAAAGTAAAAGAAGCTGAAAAAGAATTAGTAAATCAAGAATTTGGCGACAAGCAAGATGAAATATTAATTGGTACATTGTCTAGAGAAGATTCTAAAAATTATTATGTTGATTTAGGTAGAGCGCATGGAGTATTACCTAAAGATGAAATTATACCAGGAGAAAAACTTGAAATGGGGTCTTCTATTAAAGTATATGTTTCTAAGGTTGAAATGGGATCTAAAGGAATATTTATTTTATTGTCAAGGAGTCATTATGGATTTGTAAAAAGATTACTTGAAAATGAAATTCCAGAATTAAGCGAGGGTACAGTAATTCTTTATTCTGTGGCTAGAGATGCTGGCAATAGAAGTAAAATTGCTGTTTATAGCGAATATGATAAAATTGATCCTGTTGGAGCGATTATTGGAGAAAAGGGAAGTAGAATAAATAGAGTACTAAACCAATTAAATGGTGAAAAGATAGATGTTATTTTATATGATAAAGATCCTGTTAAATTTATTCAAAATGCTTTAAGTCCTGCGAAAGATGTTGATGTTAGAATAGTTGATGAAAAAAATAAAGAAGCGATTGCTATTGTTAATGATGAAAATTCCTCTTTAGCAATAGGAAAAAAAGGACAAAATGTTAAACTTGCATCAAGACTTACTAGATATAAAATAACAATTAAAAAGGCTGGAGAACTTGATGAAAATTAAGAAAATACCAATGAGAAGTTGTGTAGTTACTCGCGAAAAATTACCAAAATCAGAACTTCTTAGAATTGTTAGAATGCCAGACGGTAATGTTGTTGCTGATATTACTGGTAAATTAAATGGTAAAGGAGCATATATTAAAAAGGATATTTCTGTTTTAGAAAAAGCTATAAAAACTAAAATATTGGATAAAATGCTTGATACAGTTATATCAAATGATGTATATGAAGAAATAAAAAATATAATTAATAAATAAATGGGAGGCGATAAGTATGATGAGTGTATCTGAATACGCAGTTGATGTTGATAAGAGTGTTGAATACATATTTGAATTATGTAAAAAATTAAATATTAATGCTAACCAAGAAGATGATATTCTTAGCGATGATGACATTATTTTGTTGGATAATGAAATAGAAAATTCAACTATTTTGGATGATAATAATGATAATCATGAAGAAATTTTTGATGAAGAAGAATTTGAAGATTCTTATGAAGAGGAACTTGATGAAGTAGAAATTAAGGCTAATGTTAAAAACATAAAGAAAGTTACAAAAAACAGAAAAGAATCCCAAAACAATAAAAAAGATGATGATTTTGCAAAACAAAAGAAAGAAATGTACAAACACAAGGAAAAATTACAATCCAACATTATTACAGATGATGATTCCATTGTGTTATATACTGATGGTATGAGTGTTTCTGATTTTGCTAATGTTTTAAATAAAAATGTGGCCGAGGTTATTAAAAAACTAATGTCTCTTGGAAAATTGATGAATTTAAATGCTACAATCGATTTTGAAACCGCTGAAATATTAGCACTTGATTTTGGAAAAACATTAAAAAAAGATACTACTAGAGATGAAACTAATTTTGAAGAACTTGAAATTATTGATGATGAAAAGGACCTATTACCAAGACCACCTGTAATTACTATTATGGGACATGTCGATCACGGTAAAACAACACTACTTGATACTATTAGAAAAACAAATGTCGCTTTGGGCGAAGCTGGTGGAATTACGCAACATATAGGTGCTTATCAAATTGTTTATAACGATAGACCAATTACATTTATAGATACACCTGGTCATGCGGCATTTACCGAAATGCGTGCACGCGGTGCTAGTGTAACCGATATTGTAATTATTATTGTAGCTGCTGATGATGGGGTTATGCCACAGACTAAAGAAGCAATAGATCATGCAAAAGCAGCAAACGTGCCAATCGTTGTAGCTGTTAATAAAATTGATAAACCAAATGCTAACCCTGATAGAGTTATGACTGAAATGAGTCAAAATGGTATTACACCTGATATATGGGGTGGTGATACTTTATTTGTTAACATATCTGCTAAAACTGGTGAAGGTATTCCCGAATTACTTGACAACTTACTATTAATTGCTGATATGCAAGAATTAAAAGCTAATCCAAATAGATATGCCTCTGGAACAGTTATTGAATCAAAAATGGATAAGGCTCTTGGCGTTGTTAGTACTGTTCTTATTCAAAATGGTACTTTAAGGCTTGGTGATGCCGTTGTTGTTGGTAACTACGCCGGTAAGGTTAGAACACTTAAAAATGATAGAGGAGAAAATCTTGTTGAAGCTAGCCCATCAATGCCTGTTTCAATTACAGGTATTAGTGAAAGTCCAAGTGCCGGAGATAAATTTATGGCATTTGAAAATGAAAAAAAGGCAAAAGCAATTTCTGAACAAAGAATTATTGCTGCTAAAAAGAAGAGCTTAAATACAAATACTTCTGTATCATTAGACGATTTATTTGGAAGAATTGAAGCTGGCGAAAAGGAAATTAACGTTATTTTAAAAGCTGATGTTAAGGGTAGCGAAGAAGCTGTAAAAAACTCTCTGCTTAAACTTGATGTTGAAGGAATAAAGATTAATGTTATAAGAAGCAGTATTGGTGCTATTACTGAAAGTGATATTGTTTTAGCTGCAGCATCAAATGCTTTAATAATAGGATTCAATATTAGACCTAATAATAAAATTGTTGATTATGCCAAAGAAAAAGGTGTTGATATAAGATTATACAATATAATCTATAAGGTCGTTGAAGAAATGGAAGCAGCAATGAAAGGAAAGCTTGAGCCTATTTATGAAGAAAAAGTTTTAGGTCAAGCTGAAGTTAGAAAATTATTTAAGTTTTCTAAAGTTGGAACAATAGCTGGCTCATATGTCACTGATGGTATAATTAAAAGAGATGCTAAAGCAAGAGTTATTCGTGATGGAGTTATTATATATGATGGTAATATTAATTCAATTGCTCGTGAAAAAGATCAAGTAAAAGAAGTTAAACAAGGACTAGAATGCGGTATTACAATTGAAAACTTTAATGATATTAAAGAAAACGATATAATCGAGGCATATGAGATTGTCGAAATTAAAAGATAAATACTAATTTTTATAGGAGATATTATATGGATAATTTACGTAAAAGTGAAAGAAACCTACTATATCGTAAACAAATGAGCAATAATAACAATGACATTGTTAAACCAAATAATAATTTATCAACTCATATTAATAAAGTCAGAGATTTTGATATAAATTTATATGAAAAAGGTAAAGAATGGCAAAAAAACGGACTACCTCTTAGTGGAGCAAGTGAAACTTATAGGAAAAACATGTCATTTTTAAAGGGATATGATAAGGAAAATAAATTATTAAGAATTGAAAAAAGGAAGGATAGATAAATATGAAAGATGCAAATGATGAAAAAATTAAACTAGCAAGGGATAGTAATAGATATTTACATGAATATAATGAATCCCAAGAAAGAAAATTAAGACAAGATTATTATAATAAGGTACGTCAAGGTTTATATCGTGAAGGTTATAGTTTAGGAATTGATAATGGTGATTTAGAAAGTGCAACCGATACTGTTGAAATAAATGGAAAACTTGTTGTAAAGAAAGATGATAATAGCTTTAAAGCCGGATATAAACAAGGATTAACTGACTTAGCAGAACGTACAAAACAAAATAATTCCCATAAAAGTAGATAGGAGACTCTATATGAGTGTAAAAATTGATAGATTGAATACAGCTTTCGTTGAAAAAATTAGTCAAATAATTCATGATGATGTAAAAGATAATGATGTAAAAATGGTGACAATCACTGATGCCAAAATTACAAATGATTTATCTTTTGCAAAGGTTTATTTTACAACAATGGATGAAGATAGAAAAAAAGTATTAAATGCATTAAATAGAGCAAGTAGTTTTATTCGTAGTGAATTATGCGAAAAAATTGATATTAGAAAAATGCCAGAAATTACTTTTGTGTATGATGAATCTATTGAATATGGTAAAAAAATTGAAGATATTATTGAAAGGCTAAACAATGAAAGATAGTATATGGAAAACTATAAATGAGTGTTCTTCAATAATTGTTATTGCTCACGAAAGTCCTGATGGCGATGCTATTGGTTCTGCAATGGCAATGTATTATATGCTTAAAAATTTAAATAAAAATGTTGATGTTATTGTTCCAGAAATGCCTTTAACCTTTTCCTTTCTAAGTAATATTAATGAAGTTAAAATAAGTACAAATAAAGAATATGATTTAGCAATAGTTGTAGACTGTGCTAATTTAGAACGTGTGGGACAAATAAATAACGAAATAACAAGATGTGATAAAACAATAGTAATTGATCATCATATTTCCAATACTAATTATGGTTTACTCAATTATGTTGAAGGAGATACTGCTTCTTGCTGTCAAGTTATTTACTATTTATTTAAAGAATGGAATGTAAATATTACTAAAAATATTGGCGAAGCTTTGATAACAGGGAGTTTAACTGATACTAATGGATTTAGAAATAATAACGTTGATAAAAATACTTTTTTAATGGCAGCTGAACTTATGGATAAAGATATCGATATACACAAGATTTATTATATGGCGTTATCCAAAAAAACGATGGCACAATATATGCTTATGAGAATGACTTTAGATAGACTAGAGATGTTTGAAGATGGAAAAATTGCCTTTTCATATATATCTAATGAAGATATGGAAAATGTTGGGGCAAAAAAAGGTGATCACGAAGGACTAGTTGATTTGGGAAGGAATGTTGGTGGCGTTGAAGTTTCAATATTTATGCATGAAGATGATGGGTACCGTATTTCTTTTAGATCTAATGGACTAGTCAATGTTAATGAAATAGCAAAAAAATTTGGTGGCGGTGGCCATATGATGGCGGCTGGTGCCAAAGTTAGTGCAAATTTTAAGGAGACAAAAGACAAATTGATTAGTGAAACTATAAAGGAACTATATAAGTAATGAATGGAGTTTTAATAGTTAATAAGCCTTTAGGATACACTAGTCGTGATATAGTTAATAAAGTAGGTAAAATACTTAATACCAAAAAAATAGGACATACAGGTACGCTTGATCCAAATGCAAGTGGCGTACTTGTTTTATGTATTGGTAAAGCTCTAAAAATGTGTGAGCTAATAAATGGGGATAAAGAATATATTGCTACAGTTATCTTGGGCATTGAAACTGATACACTCGATTTAGATAGTAATGCTACAGTTATAAAAGAAAAAGATGTTCATATTTCAAATCAAGAAATTATTGATGCTGTAAATTTTTTTAAGGGAAAATATATGCAAGAAGTTCCTAAATACTCTGCGGTAAAAGTAAATGGTCATAAATTATATGAATATGCAAGAAATAATATTGATGTCGAACTTCCTAAAAAGGAAGTAAATATTAAGAATATTAAAATTCTTGATGATATTAAAAATGATAATGGAAAAATTTCTTTTAAAATTAAATGTACTGTAAGCAAAGGAACTTATATTAGAGCATTAATAAGAGACATAGGTAAAAAAATGGGTGTTCCTGCTGTTATGAAAGATTTAGTTAGGACAAAAATAGATAATTTTACAATAAATGATAGTTTTTCAATTGAGGATATTGAGAATAATAATTATAGAATTATAGATATAATTGATGCTTTTTCTGATATACCTCTTATCAAAGTGAATGATTCAGTTGCCTTTAAAGTTAAAAATGGCGTTATTTTGGATAAGTTTTTTGATAGTAATATAGCATTTATTGCTGATAAAAATAATCAGCTAATTGCTCTATATAAAAATATAGATAACGAAAGTAGACCTTACAAAATGTTTGTGAACTTGTCAATAGAAAGTAGACACAAAAAGTTCTAATTAAACCCTAATTGATTTTTATACTCGATTGGGGTTTTATATTTTAATGCATAACTTGGACGTAAATAATTATTATCATGAACTATATCAGCAATTAATTCCTGAACTGTGTTATAATTATTTATGTCAAAATCAATATACATTTCTTTCTTAATCCAGCCATTTTTAGATTCGATAACTGGATTGTCTGTTGGTGTACCAGCTCTAGACATTGATCTGGTAACTTTATAAGAAGTAAATATATTGTTGAATGACGTTGAGGAATATACTGTACCTTGATCTGTGTGAACAATAGTGTTAAGGTCCTTATATCCTCTTTTTATTTTGTTATTTAACATATTTTTTAATGTTTCACGATGATTTAATATTCCGTTACCATGCATTGAATCTCTTACATCATAACCAACTATTTCGTTATTAAATACATCTAAATAAAACGTCCAATCATATTTCCTTTTTTTAAACCAAAATGTAGTTGTGTCGGATACAATTTTTTCAAATGGTCTAGATGTGTTCCAATTTCCACATATTTGATTAGAATATTTAATTGATTCTTCACCAGGTTTCTTATATTTATAGTGCCTAGCCTTTGATTTAATATTTAATATCTTACATACTTTATGAACCAAATTATCGGAAACAACCCATCCAATTTCACGTCTTATAACAGCATTAATTCTATGGTAGCCATAGCTTGGTTTCTCATTATGAATTTTTTTAATTAAATTACCTAAATCTCTTCTATTTATTTCATATTGATTTAATGTATCTTTATCTTTTAACCATTTATAATATCCTGATCTTGATACATTCATTATTAAGCATAATGATTTAATATTATATTCTTTACTTAATAGTTCAATTATTTCAAATTTAATTTGAGTTACTTCATGAATTTTACAATCGAACCATCTCCTTTCATTAGGTATCCTTTTTTTAATAATTCATTCTCAATTCGTAATTTCATATTTTCATATTCTAATTGTTCTTCTTTAGTAAGAGTTTTTCTTCTCGAGTATTTCGTTAATGGGTTACCAGGCTTCTTTTTATTTTGCAATACATTTTCTCCGTGTTCGATATAGAGTCTTACCCAACGCCTAATCATTGAATCTGATGAAATATTTTCCTCTTTAGCTACAGCATAACTTGATTTTCCATCTTCAATAACTTTTTTTACAATTCTCAATTTTTCTTCTTTTGACCAATATTTATTTTTTCCGTCTTTTGGTCTTCCCATATTACTATCATCTCCTTTATTTTATTATAACAAAAAAGTAAACAGTTTTTTTCTGTCTACTTTTATTTTACAACTTCAAAAATGTTTGTATAGGTCTTTTTTATTTTTATTTATGTACTTATTTTCTTTTATTTGATATAATTGTACATGAAAAGAACAGGTGTTTATTATGAAATTAACGAAAGAAGTAATAAATGAAATATCAAAAATTAAAAATGAGCCAAATTGGATGCGAGAATTTAGACTTAATGCTTTTGAGTGTTTTATTAATTTTGACCAGCCTAAATTTGGCCCTAGTATAAATATTGACTTTGATAGTATTACATATTATAAAAAAAGAAATGATGAACTAACTAATGATTGGGAAAAAATTAGTTGCGCTGTTAGAAATGAATTTAGAGATTTGGGAGTAATTGATGCTGAACGTAAATATTTAGATGGAATGGGAGCACAATATGATAGTGAAGTAATTTATCATAATATGATTAAAGAACTAGAAAGTAAGAACGTTATATTTATGGATACTGATAGTGCACTTAAAAAATATCCTGAATTGTTTAAAAAGTATTTTAATAAGTTAGTTAAATATAACGAAAATAAATATACGGCATTAAATGGGTGTGTATGGAGTGGTGGAACATTTATATATATTCCTAAGAATACAAAATTAGATAGACCACTTCAAAGTTATTTTAGAATTAATAGCAAAAATATGGGACAGTTTGAACGAACTTTAATCATTGTTGATGATAATAGTGAACTACATTATATTGAAGGATGTACGGCTCCAACCTATACCGAAGATGCTTTACATGCTGCTGTAGTTGAAATTTATGTTGGAAAAAATGCTAAATGTAGATATACGACAATACAAAATTGGTCAAATGATGTTTATAATTTAGTTACAAAAAGAGCTATAGTTGAAGAAAATGGCCTTATGGAATGGATTGATGGAAATGTTGGCGCTGGCACAAACATGAAATATCCATGCTGCGTTTTAAATGGCCCATATGCTAGAGGAAGTTGCATTACAGTTGCCGCTGCTGGCAAAAAGCAATATCAAGATACTGGCGCAAAAATGATTCATTTAGCTCCATATACTAAAAGTAATATTATTTCAAAATCAATTGCATCAAATGGTGGGGTTGCTATATATAGAGGAACTGTTAAAATAAGTAAAAAGGCAGAACATTCAATAAGTAATGTTAAGTGTGATACTATTATTTTGGATGAGAATTCAAAAAGTGATACAATACCTACAAATATTGTTAATAATAGCACGTCATATTTGGAACATGAAGCAACTGTTTCAAAAGTTGATGAGGATAAATTATTTTACTTAATGAGTAGAGGAATAGATGAAGATAAGGCTAAAGAGTTAATTATTTTAGGTTTTGTCAATGCATTTAGAGAAGAGCTTCCGATGGAATATGCAGTAGAATTAAATAGATTATTAAGTGTTACGATTGGAGGAAATTAATGAAAAAAATATTATTAATTTTATTATTACTGTTACTTGCTTTTGGTGGTTATATTTTTTATAATAGCTATTTTAATAAAGGTATTCCAAAATTGGAAACTCAAGAAGAATTAATTAATATAGATGAATTAACCATTTATGGAACATATTTAAATATGCATGGTAATTTAGTAAATGATACTAATTTAGACTTAGTTTTATATAATGGTGAATTTAGATCTTATCCTATTAATGAACAAGATAAATACTTTAATATGGCTGATGAAATTAATAGGGGATTATATTTAGAAGATATTCCAGTTGGAAAATATTATTTATTTTTAAGAAGTACCACGAAAGACGATGATAATAATGATATTTATAAATATTATGTATTAAATAATACAACTGATTATAAAGAAACAAAATACTATACATTTAGTAATGTAGGTAATAAAATTGTAATAAGTACAGATGGTGAATATAATACACTAACTTTTGATGTAAGTAATAATACAGATAGCGAAATCTATGATGTAGTAATTGATGCTGGGCACGGTGGAATGGACAGTGGAGCTAATCACAATGGCTATAAAGAAGCAAATTTAACTATTAAAATTGCTTATAATTTAAAAGAAAAACTTGAAAAATATGGCGTTAGAGTTAAACTTACAAGAGAAGAAAATCAATTATCATCGGATGAAACATTACCTGATTATGGAGAACATGGTAGAGCCGTTATTAATCACGAAGTATATGCAAAATATTTATTTTCAATTCATTTAAATAGCAATGTCTCTCCAAATGTTCATGGTTTGGAAGCATATACTGCTGACAATATTAATTATGAATTTGCTAATACACTAGTTAAAAATATTGTCAATAATGCTAGCACTACATATTCTTCAAATAAAATTAATAAAATGTTTGATGGCGTATATACAAGGACCTTTACTGATTCAGATATTGCAAATTCAAAAAAAGAAATGGAAGCAAGGAATAGGAAACCTTATGACATTACTACTAATTCAAATTATTTTTATATGATTAGAGAAACTGGCGGCATAATGACTGGTGCTTATGTTGATGATAGAAATAATCCTAATATTTTAGCAAATCCTTATTTTAAAAGCAATATTGGAAGTGAAGCTTATTTGTTAGAGCTGGCTTATTTAACTAACACTAATGATCTTAATAATATAAATAATAATATGAATAAATATACCGATGCAATTTCTAATACTTTTAAAAATGTTTTTGAAAAATCTCAAATTAATTTAGAATAAAAATGTAAAATTTGTGTTAAATTTTAAAAAATCAAAATTTATTTTGTTTTTTTTTTATTTTTTTCTGTTTTTAATTTTTATTAAAATAATAATTAGATTTTTTTAATTTCTTTTTTATAATTAATTTTTAAATATCTAATATTTAGAAATCTGAACATTTATGAATTCAAATTTTAATATATTATGTTTGATGACTTTTTTTTATTATGCTATATTGCAATTGAAAGGAGGTAGAGGATGATTAATCAAGTTTCTTTAATTGGAAGATTAGTTAAGACACCAGAACTGTTTTTAACAGAAAGTGGCAAAAAAGGCTCTTTTATTACTTTAGCAGTTGGTAGACAATATAAAAATCAAAACGGTGAGTATGAAACTGACTTCTTAGATTGTACACTTTGGACTGGGGTTGCAGAAAGGACTGCTGAATACTGTAAAACTGGCGATATTATAGGAATTCGTGGTCGTTTACAAACAAGAATTATTGAAAATGAAGATGGCACTAAATACAAAAGAATGGATATTATTGCTGAAAGAGTCACTTTTTTGGCATCTGCTAGACCAAACGAAGACAATAATAAACAAAATCTTAATGAGTTTGATATTAATGAAAAAATTGATGATATTAACACTGATATCTAGCAAATTGAAAGGATAGAAAAATATGTTTTTAGGATATAGACTTAAAGAACTAAGAAGAGAAAAAAATATTAGTCAAGCAGATTTAGGAAAATTACTTGGAGTAACCAAAGTATCAATATCTGGATATGAAAAAGGCACTAGAATGCCTAGCATGGGCGTATTATTAAATATTATTAGACTTTTTGATGTATCTGCTGATTATATGCTTGGAAGAGAATTAAATGTTGTGTGTGAAGATAATCAAAATATTACTGTTTTACTAGCTAGTAATGATATTGATATAATAAGAGAAATACGAAACATTCCTTCTTTATATAATCAAATTGCTGATAATCCCAAAAGATTTTTTAATTCATTATATAAAAAAATGATATAATATCTTGCTTTTATGGTATAATATTTTGTGAGGAAGTGAATACCATGATAGATGTTAAAGACTTATTTAAAAATGATTATAAAAATAAAGATGTAACAATTAGTGGATGGATTAGAAACCATCGTAAACAAAAAGAGTTTGGTTTTATTGATTTTAATGATGGGACTTATTTTAAAAATTTACAGGTAGTATATGATAATAAACTTAAAAATTTTGATGAAATACAAAAGTTGCATATTGGGTCAGCTATTACGATAACTGGAAAAATTATTGAATCGCTTGGTGATGGGCAAGAAATAGAAATGCAGTTAAAAAATTGTGTTTTAGAAGGCGACTGTCCTGAAGACTATCCAATTCAGCCAAAAAGACATACTAGAGAATTTTTAAGGGAACAAGCATATTTACGAACTAGAACAAATTTGTTTGGAGCAGTATTTAGAGTTAGAAGTGTTGCTGCATACGCAATTCATAAGTATTTTCAAGATAATGGTTATGTTTATTTTCATGCTCCACTTATTACAGCTAGTGATGCCGAAGGCGCGGGTGAAATGTTCCAAGTTACTACGCTTGACTTAGATAAAGTTGCAAAAAACGGAAAAGTTGATTATGATAAGGATTTCTTTGGTAAAAAAGCTTCTCTTACCGTTAGTGGACAATTACAAGCTGAAACTTTTGCTTTATCATACAAAAAAACATATACTTTTGGGCCTACTTTTAGGGCAGAAAATTCTAATACCAAAACACATGCCAGTGAATTTTGGATGATTGAACCTGAAATTGCTTTTTGCGATTTAGATGGTGATATGAATATTATGGAAGATATGCTTAAATTTGTAGTTAAATATGTTCTAGATAACTGCCCTGTTGAAATGGAATTTTTTGACAAATTTGTTGAAAAAGGATTACTTGAAAAATTAAATAAATTAGTAAAAAGTAGCTTTACTAGAATTGATCACGAAGAAGTTATTTCAATACTAAAGAAGGCTCCGGTTAAATGGGAATTTGAACCTGTATATGGCGGAGATATTGCTAGGGAACATGAAAAATATATTACTGAATACTTTGATGGACCAGTTTTTATAAAAAATTGGCCAAAAGATATTAAAGCATTTTATATGAAACAAAATCCAGATGGTAAAACTGTTGCTGCTGTTGATTTAGAAGTTCCTGGTGCTGGTGAATTAATGGGTGGCTCGCAAAGAGAGGAAAACTACGAAATGTTGCTTAATAGGATTAAAGAATTGGGCATGAAAGAAGAAGATTTTGATTGGTATTTAAATTTACGTAGATATGGCGGTTGTATACATTCTGGATTTGGAATGGGCTTTGAGCGTTTATTAATATATTTAACTGGTGTTGATAATATAAGAGATGTTATTCCTTACCCTAGAACACCTGGAAATTGTGATTATTAATTAGAAGGTTTTACCTTCTTTTTTTTACAAAAATTTACAATTATTTTTTTTTATTATTAGTAAATAATAATATTAAAAGGAGGTAAAAAATGAAAAAATATGTTATTATTGCTATTATAGCTTGTTTTATACTTACTGGTTGTGGCGCTGGCGCTACAGAAACTATGAGTTGTAATTATGAAACTACTATTAACAATTTAACCACAAAAATGACTTATAATATAGATTATCAAGATGAGGAAGTAAAAAAATTACGAGTAACTTATAAATATCACAGCGATGACGATAATACTAATTTAGCCGAAGAAAACGATGATACTGATGGCATAGGAACTGGTACTGATGGGACAACGAATGATAATCCTAATGATAGTGATGATGGTATTATTGATGGTGTCGTCGGAAGCGCTATTGATAATATTATTAATGGTGTTTCCACTACCATTATCGATATAGCCGGTCTTCGTGATAGACATGCGACTGTCCAAAACACATATGGAAATATGGCTGGTTTTTCAGTACAAAACACTAATGATGTTAATGATAATGATTATACAGTTACTTATGTAATTGATTATGATACAATTAATGATGATGATCTAAGTGCATTAAGTTTATCAAGAAATATTAATACACTAAGAAGCAATTATATACAGCAAGGTTTTACTTGCAAATAATAATTGCTTTTTTATTTATATTATGTTTTTTTATTAGTTGAATATTAAGTTTATTTATTATATAATTATTATTGAGTAGAGGTGAATAATATGAATAAATATAAAACAATGGATGCTAATGAAGCAGTTAGTAATGTTGCTTATAAATTTAGTGAATTATGTGGTATATACCCAATTACACCAGCTAGTCCAATGGCTGAAAAAGTAGATTTACTTTCCGCTGGTGATAATTATAATTTTTGGGGGAATAAAGCTAAAGTTATTGAGATGCAATCTGAGGCTGGTGCTGCTGCACTTATACATGGAGCGCTTCAAGCTGGTATTCTTTCATCTACATTTACTGCCAGTCAAGGTTTACTTTTAATGATACCTACATTGTATAAAATGTCTGGTGAAATGCTTCCGGCAGTTTTACATGTTGCTGCCAGAAGTTTAGCAACACATGCATTAAGTATTTTTGGCGATCATCAAGATGTTTATGCCGTTAGATCTACTGGGGTTTGTATGCTAGCTTCAGCTAATCCTGAAGATGCATATCGTATGGCAGCTGTCGCTCATTTATCCGCTATTAAAGCATCACTTCCATTTATAAACTTTTTTGATGGCTTTAGGACAAGTCATGAAATTGATAAAATTAAATTAATGGATTACGAAAAAGTAAGGGACTTAATAGATAATGATGCTTTAGATGATTTTCACAATAGAGCTATGAGCAATGAAAAATATAATACACGTGGTACAGCTCAAAATGATGATATATATTTTCAAAATGTAGAAGTTAGAAATAAATATTATAAGGATGCTATTGATATTGTTTCTAATTACATGAATAAAATTAATGAATTAACTGGTTCTGATTTTAAACCTTTTAATTATTATGGCGCAGATGATGCTGATAGTATAATTATTGCCATGGGAAGTGTATGTGATACTATTAGAGAAACTGTTAATTATCTTAATACTCAAGGCAAAAAATATGGTATGGTTGAAGTTCATTTGTATCGTCCATTTAGTAACAAACATTTACAAAATGTTATACCTTCTACTGTAAAGAAAATTGCAGTACTTGATAGGACAAAAGAAGCGGCCGCTAATGGCGAACCATTATTTTTGGACATTTCTTCTGCTTTAAGAGACAAAAATGTTAATATAATTGGTGGAAGATATGGTCTGTCTTCAAAAGATACCACTCCTGCCCAAATTAAAGCTGTATTTGATTTTATGAATAGTGATAATAGTCATCATAACTTTACAATTGGTATCAATGATGATATTACTAATTTAAGTTTAGATGTAGATGATAATTTTGTTATTCCTAGCAATATGACTGAATTCTTAATCTATGGATACGGTTCTGATGGTATGGTTTCTACTTCTAAGGATATAATTAAAATTATTGGAGATCATACTGACAAATATGTTCAAGGATATTTTCAATATGATTCAAAGAAATCTGGTGGAGTAACTCGAAGCCATATGAGAATAAGTGAAGATGAAATTAAAAAACCATATTATGTAAATAATCCGTCGCTAGTTGTTGTTTCAAAAGAAGAATACATATATAAATATGATGTAATTGATAATTTATCTGAAAATGGAACACTATTTTTAAATACTAAATTAGATGATAATAGTTTAATTAAATCTTTACCAAATAAGATTAAATATTTACTAGCAAAAAAGAATATAAATTTTTATACGATTGATGCTTATAAACTTGTTAATGAGTTAGGTCTTAAAAATAAAATTAGTACTTGTATGGAAATATGTATCTTTGATATTATTAAAATACTTGATACAAGTAAAGTTGTTTCAATTATGAAAGATAGCAACAAAAAGAGATTTGAGCATAAAGGGGAAAATATTGTAAATGTCAATAATAGAATTGTTGAAGAATCTATTCCAAATATGCACAAAGTATCAATAGATAAGTCATGGATAACTCTTACTTATAATAAGAGAGCAGAGCTTTCTTTTGATGAGACAATAGGGCTTCTTAAAGGAAACACTCTTCCAGTTAGTGCATTTGTTGATAAAAGAAGTGGAATATATCCTGGTGGTAGTACAAAATTTGAGAAAAGAGATATTGCTGAAAATGTTCCATGTTGGATTAAAGAAAACTGTATTCAATGTAATCAGTGTGCTTTTGTTTGTCCTCACGCAGTTATCAGACCATATTTATTAGAAAATGATTCTTCATTTGAAGATGCATTACCAAGTATTTTTCCTAAGGATAAAAAGTTTGCTATAGGAATATCATATAAAGACTGTACAGGTTGTGGGCTATGTGCTAATATTTGTCCTGGTAAAGCTGGAAATAAAGCATTAATTATGAACAAATATGATAAAAATACATTTACAAATAAAAATTTTGATACATTAAACAATGAGAGAATTAAATACGAAAATAATATTATTAATGTTAAAAATCTTGAATTTAATGATCCTAAATTTGAATATTCAGGTGCATGTGCTGGATGTGGTGAAACAGCATATATTAAAAATTTAACTCAATTATTTAATGATAATATATTTATTGCTAATGCAACTGGTTGTTCTTCAATATATGGTGCAAGTGCTCCATCAACACCTTATAGTATTCCTTGGGCTAATAGTTTATTTGAAGATAATGCTGAATTTGGTCTAGGTATTAAAACTGGCATTAATATTAAAAGAAATAAAATTAAAAAATATATGGAAGAGCATATTAATGACGTTTTTCAAAAATGGTTAGATAATATGGATAATTATAATATATGTAAAGATGTATATAATGAAATTGATTTTAATAAACATCCAATACTAAATGAACTTAAAGATTATATTGTTCCTAAATCAATGTGGATCATTGGTGGTGATGGATTTGCTTATGATATAGGATATGGTGGTCTTGATCATGTATTATCCACTAATGAGAATATTAATATTTTAATACTTGATACTGAAGTCTATTCAAATACTGGTGGTCAATCTTCAAAATCTAGTAATCTAGGTTCTATTGCATCATTTACTTCCAGTGGAAAAACAAATTATAAAAAAGATTTAGCAAGAATTGCTATGTGTTATCCACATGTGTATGTTGCTTGTGTTAACATTGGATATAATAAAGAACAATATTTAAAGGCTTTACAAGAGGCAAACAATCATAATGGGCCATCTATAATTATTGCCTATGCTCCTTGTATTGAACATGGTATTAAAACTGGTATGGAACATAGTTTAGATGATGCTAAATTAGCAACAGAATGTGGATATTTCTTAACATTTAGATATAATCCAGATAACAATTCATTTACATTAGATTCCAAAGAAATTGATGATACTAAATATGATTTGTTTTTATCAAATGAAAATAGATATGCAAATTTAAAGAAAGTTAATCCAGATCAAGCTTCTATTTTACTTAATATGCAAAAAGAGTGGGCTAAGAATAGATTTGATTATTATAGTAAATTATAATTAAAAATTTGATATTGTATTGAAATTATTTATTTAATATTATTGAGCTAGATTTTTTCTAGCTCTTTTTTATATAGAATTTACATTAAGTTTATTTGTTTGTATTTTTAATAATAATATGATAAAATGTTATTGGTGAATTTAATGGATGTAAGAGGAGTAAATGTAATTACTTTGGCATATTTAGGTGATGCTGTATATGAAGTTTATATTAGAAATTATCTTATTAAAAAAGGTATTGCTAAGGTTGATGAACTTCAAAAGGAGGCAATTAAATATGTTTCTGCAAAAAGCCAGAATAAAATTCTAAATTATTTAGTTGAAAACAATTTACTAAAGCCACAAGAATTAGAAGTTGTTAAACGAGGTAGAAATTATAATCGACTAAGTCATCCTAAAAATACTGATATTCTTACTTATAAAATGGCTACTGGTTTTGAAGCTTTAATTGGATATTTATATCTAGATAACAATGTAAGTAGATTAAATATAATAATTAATTGCATATTGGAGGATTATAATGAAAAAAATGATTAATTTATTTTTAATATTTTTCTTTCTTACAGCGTGTAATAGTAAATTATATGAAACGATAGATACTAATAAAGCAAATGAAATATTAAATAATGGTGCTGTTTTAATTGATGTTCGAACTCTTGAAGAATTTAATCGTGAGCATATTCCTAATGCCATTAACATTCCTCTTGATCAAATTGATACGATTGACTTAGATAAAAATACTACTATTATCGTTTACTGTCAAACAGGAGTAAGAAGTAAGGAAGCTGTAGAAAAAATGGTTGATATGGGATATACATCTTTATATAACTTGGATGGTGGACTGCTTAATTGGGGTGGAAGTTTGGAGGAATAATATGTTAATTTATGGAAAAAATGTTGCTAAAGAAAAAATTAATAGTGGAGAAAAGATTAATAAAATATTTTTATCTGATAAATTTCATGATGAAGAATTATATTCTTTAATAAAAAAAAATAAGTTAAAGTATACTATTGTTTCTAATAAAGTTTTAGATAATAAAGTTAATGGATTACATCAAGGAATTATTATTGATGTTGATGATGTTAAGACATATGATTTTGATTATATAATGAATATTAAAAAAGATAATCCTTTGTTGGTTATGCTTGATCATTTAGAAGATCCACACAATTTTGGAGCCATTATCAGAACTTGTGAAGCTCTTGGAGTTGATGCTATTATTATTCCAAATGATAGGAGTGTCACTGTTAATTCAACTGTTGTTAAGACTAGTGCTGGGGCAATATATAATATGCCTATCGTTCGTGTTAGTAATTTGGGTTCTACGATTGAAAAATTAAAAAAAATTGGTTACTGGATTATAGGGACAGATATGAATGGACAAAAATACACCGATATTGATTATAAGATACCTATTTGTCTAATTATAGGAAATGAGGGAAAAGGTATTTCAAAAGTAATTAGTAATAGTTGTGACTTTATGGCAAGTATTCCAATGATTGGAAATATTAATAGTTTAAATGCTTCCGTTTCTTGTGCTATTATTTTAGCAAAAATTGTAGAAAGTGATAGAAATTGAAAAATATTAATTATGAGTTGGTTTTACAGGCACAAGAAGGAAATGAGGATGCTGTTAATTATATTTATTTAAAATTTAAGCCATTAATTATTAAAAAAAGCAAATATGCAATTATGTATGCTACACATCATGGCGTTGATATTGATGATATTATTCAAGAAGCTTATATTGGACTTGAGGAAGCAATTAGTAATTATTCACAGGATGAGGATACTTCTTTTTATACTTTTGCTATGATATGTATCGAAAGACAAATAGTAAATTATATGCGTAAAATTAATAATACAAAAGATAAACTATTAAATGAGGCAGTATCAATTGATACTTCAATTGAAAATATCATTAAGGATAATATTAATATTGAAAATTCTGTGACATTAAAAGAATATAAAATGCAGATAATTAATAAGGTTATACCTACATTAACTGATTTTGAAAAAAAAATTTTGGATTTAAAACTACATGATTATTCACTTGATGAAATAAAAATGATGACTAAAAAAGATAAGAAATCAATATATAATGCTATTCAAAGAATTAAATTTAAATTTAAAAAAATTAGTGAAAATGATGACTAGTTTAGTTGTCTTTTTTTTATTTTAGGGTATAATATTAACTTAGATGTTACTACTTAATTTAGTTTGGAGGAATAAAAATGGATAATATAATTATTAAAGGAGCTAGGGAAAATAATTTAAAAAATATTGATATTACTTTACCTAAAAACAAATTAATTGTTATGACTGGAGTTTCTGGTAGTGGAAAGAGTAGTTTAGCTTTTGACACTATTTACGCAGAAGGACAAAGGAGATATGTTGATAGTCTAAGCGCCTACGCTAGACAATTTTTAGGTGGGACTAATAAACCAGATGTTGATAGTATTGAAGGACTTAGTCCAAGTATTAGTATTGATCAAAAGAGCACAAATAATAATCCACGTAGTACTGTTGGTACAGTTACAGAAATATATGATTTTTTGAGGCTTTTATATGCTAGAATAGGTGTGCCATACTGTCCTAACCATAATAAACCAATAACTAGTCAAAGTATTGAAGAAATGACTATTCAAATTATGAAACTTGAAGAAGGAACAAAAATTAGAGTTCTTAGTCCTATTATCTATGGAGAAAAGGGAACACAAAAAAATTTACTTGAGAATTTGCGTAAAGAAGGATTTGCAAGAGTAAGTATTGATGGTGAGGACTATGAATTATCCCAAGATATTATACTTGAAAAAAATAAGAAACATTTTATTGAGGTAATTATAGATAGGTTAATAATTAAGGAAAATATTAGGAGTAGGCTATATGAAGCGATAGAAATTGCTTGTAAGAAAGCTAATGGAAAATGTGTTATTGACGTTGTAGGAAAAGATCGTATTGTCATGAGTGAAAAATATGCTTGTCCTGATTGTGATTTTTCATTACCTGAACTTGAACCTAGAATGTTTTCGTTTAATGCACCGTATGGTGCATGTCCGGAATGTAATGGGCTTGGCATGAAAATGAAAATTAGTGAAGAACTATTAATACCCGATAAAAATTTGAGTATTAATAACGGCGGCATAAAAACAGTTACAATGGAACAAAATACATTATATACAGAAATATCAACTGTTGCTAAATATTATGATATTGATTTAGATATGCCAATTAAAAATATACCTAGAGAAAAACTTGATATTATTTTGTATGGTTCACCTGATGTTATAGATTTTAAGTATTTATCAAGAAGTGGAAGTAGTAGAACAAAATCTGATTACTTCGAAGGAATTATTACGAATTTGGAACGTAGACAAATAGAAACTACTGCTGGATGGATTAGAGAATGGATTGAAGGATTTATGGTTGAGCAAGAATGTCCTCTTTGCCATGGCACAAGACTTAAAAAGGACATTCTTAGTGTTTTAATAAATAAGAAAAATATTTATGAAATGACAAAACTTAGTATTGCTGATTTATATGATTTTATGAAAAATTTAAAACTTACTTCTGAGCAACAAAAAATTAGCGAATTATTGGTTAAAGAAATTATAAATAGATTAGAATTTTTAAACAATGTTGGTCTTGGATATATTTCTTTAAATAGAGCAGCAAGTACTTTATCTGGTGGTGAAGCTCAAAGAATAAGACTGGCTACTCAAATTGGTAGTAAATTAACTGGGGTTTTATATGTACTTGATGAACCAAGTATTGGATTACATCAAAGAGATAATGAAAAACTAATTAACTCAATGAAAGAGATGAGAGATTTAGGTAATACCCTAATTGTTGTCGAACATGATACAGATACAATGTTAGCAGCTGATTATTTAGTTGACATTGGACCTGGCGCTGGAAATGATGGTGGGCGTATTATGGCCGAAGGAACTCCAAATGATGTTATAAATAATCCAAATTCGCTTACGGGTAAATACTTAAGAGGAATTGAAAAAATTGATGTACCTAAGAGCAGAAGAAAAGGAAATGGTTTATATTTAGAAATTAAAGGTGCTAAAGAACATAATTTAAAAAATATAAATGTTAAATTCCCTTTAGGAAAATTTATATGTGTTACTGGTGTTAGTGGTAGTGGGAAATCAACGCTTGTTAATGATATTTTATATAACGCTTTAATGCGTAAAGTATACAAATCTAGAACAGTAGTTGGTGCTTGTAAAGAGGTTAAAGGATTAGACAACGTTGATAAAATAGTACATATTACGCAAGACCCTATAGGAAGAACTCCAAGGAGTAATCCTGCTACTTACGTTTCTGTTTTTGATGATATTAGAGATTTATTTGCGGATATGAAAGAATCAAAAATTAGAGGATATGGAAAAAATAGATTTTCATTTAATGTAAAAGGGGGGAGATGTGAAGCTTGTTGGGGCGACGGTGTCAAAAAAATTGAAATGAATTTTTTGCCTGATGTTTATGTTCCTTGTGAGGTTTGTCATGGAACTAGATATAACAGTGAAACACTTCAAATAAAATTTAAAGATAAAAATATTGCTGAAATATTAAATATGCGTGTATCTGAAGCATTACCTTTTTTTGAAAATCACAAAAAGATAAGAGATAAACTACAGATTATGCACGATGTTGGACTTGATTATATTCAACTTGGGCAAAGTGCTCCTACTTTATCAGGTGGCGAAGCAGGTCGTGTTAAATTAGCAAAGGAACTTCAAAAGAAGCCTACTGGTAAGTCAGTATTTATTCTTGATGAACCTACAACTGGGTTACATATTGATGATATAAAAAAATTGCTTGTAATACTCCAAAGAATTGTTGATAATGGGGATACTGTTATAGTAATTGAACACAATCTTGATGTAATTAAAGTTGCTGATTATATAATAGATTTAGGACCTGAAGGTGGCGATATGGGGGGAACAATTGTAGCTACTGGCACTCCAGAAGAAATTGTTAAAGTTAAAGAAAGCTATACTGGTCAATTCTTAAAGAAATATTTATAATTATTATTTAAAAATTGCATTTATGAATTAATAGTATAGAAAGATTATATTTAAAAACATAATTAAAAATAATTATGTTTTTTTTTGAATAATACTAGTAATTATTCATATTATTTACTAGAAAAGAGGTTTTATATGGAAAAAACAGAGGTTATTAAAAATATTGCAATGCGTACTGGTGGTGATATATATTTAGGTGTGGTAGGTGCTGTTAGAACTGGTAAATCTACTTTTATTCGTAGGTTTATGGAAAATCTAGTAATACCTAATATACAAGATGAATTTGAAAAGAAGCGCACTTTAGATGAATTACCACAGGCGGCAAGTGGAAAAATGATCATGACAACTGAACCAAAATTTGTTCCAGCAACGGCTGCTAAAATAATGGTTGATGAAGTAACGGCAAACATTAAAATGATTGATTGTGTTGGATATGTCATAAATAATGCTAAAGGTGTCGATGATGAAAATGGTCCAAGATATGTTATGACTCCTTGGTATAGTGATCCAATCCCTTTTGTAGAGGCTGCTGAAATTGGAACTGAAAAAGTAATTAAAGATCATTCTACAATAGGAATAGTAGTTACTAGTGATGGTTCATTTGGAGAATTTAGTAGAAATGATTATATTCCTGCCGAGGAAACTGTCATAAATGAACTTAAAGAAATAGGAAAGCCTTATATTATTTTATTAAATAGTGCAAATCCATCTAACATAGAAACTATTAATTTAACTAATGAATTAAAAGAAAAATATAATGTACCTATTTTACCAATTAACGTTGAAGTTATGCAAGAAAGGGATATGTTAAATATTTTAAGAGAAGCTTTGTATGAATTTCCTGTTGCTGAAGTTAAAATTAATATTCCTGATTGGATTGCAATTTTAAATAATGAGCATATTGTTAAAAAAACATATTTAGAAGAAATTCGTAAAAGTATTATTGCCATTGATAAAATAAGAGACGTTGATAAAATTACATCTTATTTTAATGATACTGAATATATTGATAAGGCATATTTATCAAATATCGATACATCAACTGGAGAGGTGACTATAAATCTTACTGCACCAAAAAAATTATATAATCAAATTTTAAAAGATATAATTAATGTCGATATTTCTTCAAAAGCAGATTTATTAAATCTATTTCAGGAATTTAATGAAGCAAAAATGGAGTATGATCAAATTAAAGGCGCACTAAAGACTGTTAAACAGACTGGTTATGGTATTGCTTCACCATCGCTTGGTGATATGAAATTAGAAACTCCTGAAATTATTAAACAGGGTGGAAGATATGGCGTCAAACTTAAGGCTAAAGCTCCATCAATACATATGATTAAAGTAGATGTTGAATCGACTTTTGAGCCAATTATTGGTAGTGAAATGCAAAGCAAGGAACTAATTAATAGTTTAACGGATAGTAAAAATAGCAACGATATATGGAAAAGCGAAATATTTGGAAGAAGTTTAGATGTAATTGTTCAAGAGGGTATTCAAGCTAAACTTGCGATGATGCCTGATAATGTTAGATATAAATTATGTCAAACACTCACAAAGATAATAAATAAAGGAAGTTCTACGATGATTGCTATTGTTTTATAGAAAAATAGACATATTTTGTAAACAAAGAAAGAAAAAGAATTGTTTTTATTGTCTTTTTTCTATTAAATACTTGAAATTACTCTAAAAACATGGTATCTTATTGTTGTAAGCATAGATGATTATGCTTAAATAAGAAAAACGGAGGTAAACAAAAAATGACAAAAGCTGAATTAGTAGAATTCGTTGCTGAACAAGCTGATTTAACAAAAGCAGATGCTGCTAGAGCATTAGACGCTGTAGTTGCAGGTGTTACAAAAGGATTAAAGAAGGAAGGAAAAGTAACTTTAGTTGGATTCGGTACTTTCACTGCTAAAAAGAGAGCTGCTAGAACTGGTAGAAACCCTCAAACAGGAGCTGAAGTTAAAATTGCTGCTAGAGTAGTTCCTGGATTCAAAGCTGGAAGCAAACTAAAAGACGCTTTAAATTAATCTTTATAGATTTAAAAAACAACTAATACTTATGATTAGTTGTTTTTATTTTATTTCTCTATGAATGGCAATTACTTTACCTAAAATCATATCTGGTGATATTATATTGACATTTAAACTTGGATATTTGGGGTTCATTGCCTGTAAAATTATACCTTTGGGATATTTATATAATTTTCTAACCGATAGAATATTACTTTTCGTTGCAATTACTATATCATCACCATTTTTATATTCTTCTTGTTTTTCAAAGAAAATTCGATCATTTTTTAAATAAAATGGACTCATTGAATCATCCAATAATCTTATAGATAATTCAGATTTACTCAATGCTTCATAACTGGCATTTTTAAAAGTATTAATTATTTTTTCTTTGGCAATTGTTAAGTTTTTATCTGTTCGCGAATTATTAACATAATTTTTCACAAATTTTCTTTCTAAAATTTTCTTTTCTTCTTCACTTATATTTACATCATTAAGTATACTAGTGTCAATATTAAATATATTACATATATCAAAGAAAATGTCATACGGAATATTTAATAAACCACTTTCATATTTGTGTAATGTTTGTCGATTTTTTTGATGATTTAATGCTTCAGATAAATCTTCAAGTGAATAATTATATTTTTGACGATTCTCTTTGATTAATTTGCCAATAAACGGTTTTAATTCATCACTTATTAATTCTTTTTTACTTGTTCTCATAATCCACTTCCTTACTCATTATATTTTTTTATCATACATAATGGAATTGTTCCAATTATTCCGATAATTATTTTTATTATATATCTAAATATAATACATAGTACTATATCAATTATGTTAAATTCAAATAAATAAGTGATTGTTACATAAATAATTGTCTCAATGAAAGTAGAAATAATAATTGAAAATATATTACTTGCAATTACTCTATTTTGACTTCTTCTTATCAATGTATATAATTTATTACTTATTATGATTGACATAATAATTGATATTATTAATGCAACATATATTCTAATATTATAATTAAATATATTATTATATGACTCATTAGCATAATAATTAAAATCACTGCTGGTCATTAATCCTGATAAATTTAAAAACGTTGCACTTATAATTCCTGTTAAGAAAATTACGGCTATATAATTCTTTAAATCTTCTTTTTTATAATTTTCTGTAATTAAATTTCCAGTTATAACTAATGATGTTGTTAAGCTATAACCAATCGGAATACTTACCTCCATAATTGATATTGACTTTAAGCTAGCTATACATGCTGCGATTGTATTTAATATTCCATATATGTATACGCCAAACAATTTGTATTTTTTTGATAAATAAAATAGTGATATATAACATACAATCATCTCAATGATAATTAAAATAGTATTTCTCATTTTTTTACCTTCTTTCTATTTATTACGTAGATAAAGGCAATATTTATTAGTGTTATACATATTCCAATTATATATGATGTTATTCCTAAATAAAGTGAGTCTCTTAAAGATAATATATTTATGTACCCAACAAGATAGTATATAATTATGTAAATTACGGCTGATATTATATAAGTTAGAATAACTGATAAAAAAATATTATTTTGGATTAATGTGACGTAGCCATATATCTTGTTAATACAATATTGTCCTAATAGGACAGCAAGTGGATAAAATATTAGTATTTTATTATTATATTCAAATGTTTCTTGAATATTTATTGATATTGTCTCTGTTAAAGCAGGAATATAGTAATTAGTAATTAATATAATTAATCCAAATATTATATTTGAATATAGTGTTATTTTAATTATTTTATTTATATCTTTATTTCCATATTTTATTAATAAAATATATAGGCAAGTAAACGACGAAATCAATGGAATAATACTGGTATTTATATTCATTTTAAAGACAGATGTTATTTTAAAAGACAATATATATCCTAATACATCAAGTATTAATAGGGCATAACATAAGCCATTTTTATCTAATAGTTTAGTTAAACTAAATATTATTAGCAATGACAATCCTATTAGTATTATTAATATAATTTCATTCATGTAACCACCTTCTTATTTAATTTAATTATATCACATAAATTTAAAGATACAATTTTTTTTTTAATCTTTTTCTTATTTTTACTTTATTTTATTTTTTAGTAGGTCATAAAAAGCTTCTAATTTAGTATCAATATTTGATATATTATTTTCTCCATCAAAACTTAAATATAAGATGGGCACTTTATAATCTTTACTTATTTCATTCAAAATAGGCATTGCATTCAGTTCTGGTACGCAGCCATAACTCTTAATATGAATTATTCCATCAATTCCTTCTTTACAGTGATCTATGGCATGTGCTATTGATTCAGCACCGTCAGCTCCTAATTTATATTTTAAATATATTTTAGATTTTTTTAATATTTTTCTTTGACTAAAATGTTTTTTTATTAATAGATAAGTTAAATTAGTATATCTATATACTATTACTCCTTCATTTAATAATTTTTGTTCTAAATTGTTATTAGCAGCACTATCCATTAATGTATACAATTCACCAATTAAAAGAATTTTTAATGGATTTTTATTATAATTTTTGGGAATTTCTTTATATTTATACATAAATTTATGATATATTCTAATAATTTTATAAATGCTTAATTTTTTTTGAGAGTAAGCAAACTTTATTTTTTTATTTAATTTTTTAAATATTTTGGGATTATCTACTAATGCCATATTCAATCTTTCATATTTTTCTAGTTTATCCATAAATATTATGATTAATAAACCTTGAAGAATATAATATAAGAAATGTAAATAGTTTAATTTATTATTTAATTCTTTTGATATCTTATATAACTTTCTAATAGATATATGATTATTTTTTATTAAATTTACAAACCTAAAATTATATCCTAAATTTTCAAGTGTTTGTTCTTGTAATTCTGCATAATAGCCATATCTGCACCCACCACCAGCTTGAATTAGAATATTAGCTCCTTTAGATAGTGCTTCAATATAATTTCCTATATTGTATTTAAATGGCATACAAATATCGCTTGGACTATTTGCTGAACCTATTTCTATTATTTTATCGTTATTTAATGATGGTACTATTACTTCACATTTAGTAATATTTTCTATGATATATTTTATTGGGATATAGTATGATGAAATATGTGGAAATGATATTTTATTATTCATTATATGCACCTTTTATTATATCAATATAACTTTCTAATTTAGTTTCTAATGATAATTCTGTCACATTTTCATCTATACTTATATTTAAAATTGGTAATTGTTTATTTTTATAAATTAATAAATTATTTACTAAAGAATCTATTCCACATGGATATGTTGATATAAATATTATTCCATCCACTTGATTACGATAATAATATACAGCTCCTGCTAATTCTTTTGAATATTTCCAATATAATGTTTCTGAAAAATAATCTGAAAATGAAACAGAAAGTGATTTATTTAAATTATTAGAATATATAATATTAATATTATTTTTTTCTAAATAGTTAATTATATAGTTTGAAATAAACTTGTCTTTAATATTATAAAAATGTGATACTAATAATATTTTTTTCCCATTTTTATGTAGTTTATTTCTTTCTTCATTTTCCTTATTTATATCATGATACTTTTGTCTGTTTTTGGCTATAATATAGCTATATATTATTTTAAAAAGGTTTTTATTTAATTTTAATCCCATTTTTATGAACTCAAAAAATTCATATTTTAGTTTTGTATGTTCTATGTTATATTCAATAATTTGATCTTTTGGAATAAGGTATTTAATATTATCATATGTACCATTCAATCTTGTACATACTTTGTCTTTTTTTCCATAATCACAAATACGGGATACTAGAATATAATCACTTTTATTTTTTAAGTAAAGGACATGTCCAATATATATTTTATATGATAAACAACACTCATCAATTGTATTATTGATACCTAGCTCTAAAATATTTAAGTTAGTTTCAGGACTTAATACTATTTTACATCCTAGATTTTCAAAAAATACTTTCCATAATGTTCCATATCGATGATATAAAAAAGCTCGTGGTATACCTATTTTAATTTTTTTCATAATTCACCCGTTTAAATATATGCTTTATTCTTTTAAAATATTATAAAAAAAGATAGTTATTCACTATCTTCTAATTCTTCTTCGCTCATTATTGTTAGGTCTGATAAATCATCCTCTGCATATTCTTCTTCGTCATCGATTGAATTATATTCATCTTCTTCATTATTTTCTATATCATCAATATCTGTATATTCTTCAGAATCTGAATCATCTTTTTCTTCATATATTTCATCAATATCTATTTTTTTTGATTTATGGTTTGATTTTAAATCCCATTTTCCATCCTCTAATAAAATAAATTCTTTTGATGTAGTCAATGATTGAAAAAAGTCAGCTATTTTATCTTGATAAATTCTTTCTGATAGTTCAAGTAATTTACATACTTCCTTAAATAAATCGGCAGTATTCATAGTTGTTTTATTTTCTTCTAAATATAATTTTGCTATACTGGTATATGATAATAATTCTAATTCTTCTTTTGTCATTTTACTTAATTTCATTTTTGCCTCCTACATGACTTCTCTTGGTATTATACCAATTAAGTTTAATGAATTATTAATAACTATTTTTATGGCCTTTAGTAAAGCCATTCTTTCTTTTGTATATTCTTTATCTTCTGTAATAAATTTTTCTTTTGCATAATACGAATGAAATAGTGTTGCTAATTCATATATATAATTACAAATAATATGTGGTTGCTTCTTATTAGCAGCAGAAATAACCGTATCTGTAAAATCCATTAATTTATTCATAATAGTATATGCAAGTTTATCTTCAATTGTATGATATTCTTCAATTGGTTCAATTTTTTCTTTATAACTATTTAGTATAGATGATATTCTAGCATTGGCATATTCAATATAATATACTGGATTTTCATTGCTATTTTTTGTAGCTAGTGCTATATCAAAATCCATTTGAGTATCAAGCGATTTTGATGCAAAAAAATATCTAGCGGCATTTATGCCTACTTCATCTAATAATTCGTTTAAAGTAATTGTTTTCCCAGTTCTTTTACTAATTTTTACTTCTTCACCATCTTTTAATAATCTAACCATTTGTAATATTCTTATATCTAAGATACTACTATCATATCCTAGAATTTCTAGTGATCCTTTTAACCTATTTATATATCCGTGGTGATCGGCTCCCAATACATCTATTAATTCATCGAATCCTCTTTCTATCTTATTACTATGATAAGCAATATCTGGTAATAAATATGTATATGAGCCGTCATTTTTTATTATAACTCGATCTTTTTCATCACCATATTCAGATGTTTTTAACCATAAAGCATTTTCTTTAACATAACAATTATTATTATTTTTAAAGGTTGTTAATACTTTTTCAACATATCCTTTGTCATATAAAGATTGTTCACTTGTAAATACATCAAAATTTACTCTAAAATGGTCTAAATCTTGCTTAATATTATTTAATAATACTTTTAATCCTTCTTGTTTAAAATATTCAATTGATTCAGATAATTTTGAGTCATTATATTCTTTATATATTTTTTTAGCTAATTCAATTATTTCTTTTCCATGATAGCCATCTTCTGGTAAATTACATTCTAGTCCACATATTTCTTTATATCTTTCTTTAAGTGAAATACCTAAATTATTCATTTGATTTCCTGCATCATTAATGTAGTATTCTCTTGTTACATCATAACCACAATATGCCATTATTCTTGATAAATTGTCACCATATGCTGCTCCTCTTCCATGACCTATATGTAATGTTCCTGTTGGATTAGCACTTACATATTCAATATCTATTTTTTTAGAATTTCCTATGTTTGATTTACCATAATTTTTACCTTCATTTATAATTTTATTAATTTCTGATTTTAATCTATCATTATTTAAATAAAAATTTATGAATCCAGGTTTGGCTATTTCTATTTTATCAATAATACTATTAGATATACCTTTTTTAATTATTTCTGCTATCTCCATTGGAGCTTTTTTTAATTCTTTTGTCAATAATAACGCAATATTACTCGAATAATTACCATGTAATTCATCTTTGGGAGTTTCTATAACTATTCTTGATTGATCGAAAGAAATATTATTTTTATCTAAACTCTTTTTTATTATTTCTTGTAATTCTCTTTTTATACTCATTTATTTCACTCCAAATCTATCATATATTTATATTCTTCATTTGAATCTAATACTTTGTATATTATCTCAATTCTATTATCACTAATTAATAGTTTAGTTGTTAGTATCATCAACTCAATGCTAGTTAGATATTCTTTAATATAGTATTCACTCTTTGTTTCTTTTTTTAATTCAAAATTAAATGTGTGAGTAAATTCATTATTTTCTCTAATCATAATTATTTTATTATTTTTAATTATTAATTTGTGAATCGTATCATTATTATGATAAGTTATACTGTTTTTATTTTTTATTCCAAAAGTTTCAATTGTTTCTCCAGTGTTTTCTTTGATATTTTCTAAATGTGATTTAATTTTTATTTTGATAAAAAACACCTCCTGTACGAATTCATCAAACATTATATCACAAGTTATATAAAAATTAAACTCATAATTTTAGTTTTTTAAGAAATAATAATTATTGAATTAAAGAATGTGAGTGATTTTATGAAATTTTTAAAAAAAATAGGGAAGTTATTTGCATTTTTTTTAACTTGTTTTGTACTTGCAAATTTAGGTTTATATGTATATTGCTTATTAACTCCTAAATTGGAAATAACTAGAAATCAATCCTATTATTTATATGATAATAATAATAATTTAATTTTTAATAATTATAGTTGGCTTAATTTAAACGAAATTAATAATTACGTCATCGATGCAACTTTATCTACTGAAGATAAACATTTTTTTCATCATATTGGATTTGATTATTTAAGAATAATTAAAGCATTAATTAATAATATTACGTCAAGAAGTTTATCGGAAGGAGCATCTACAATAACTCAACAGTATGCTAGAAATCTATTTTTAAATTATGATAAAACATGGAAAAGAAAAATAGATGAGGCAATTTTAGCATTTGAATTGGAAACTCATTATACTAAGAATGAAATTTTAGAAGGTTATTTAAATACTATTAACTATGGCGGAGTATATGGAATTGAAAATGCTGCACAATATTATTTTAATAAAAAAGCAAGTGAATTAAATTTGGCTGAAGCATCAATGTTAGCTGGTATTCCACAATCTCCTTCAAATAATTCTCCTTTAATAAATTTGGAAAATGCGAAAAAAAGACAAAAAGTTGTCTTAAATTTAATGCTAGATAATAAAAAAATTAATAAAGTAGAATATAAAAAGGCATTAAACTATGAATTAACTTATATTGGAAATAGTAATAGTGATATTACTTCCGGAAAACTATATTTTAAAGATTCTGTTATAAATGAACTTAATGATTTACCAAATATCCCAAAATCCTTACTTTCAACTGGTGGAATAAAAATATATACCACCCTTGATGATTTAGCACAAAAACAACTTGAAGAAGCTGTTGATAACAAAAAAATGGGGGAATTACAAATTGCTGCCATGCTAATGAATCCTAATAATGGGGAAGTAATGGCTTTAATTGGGGGAAAAGACTATAATAGTAGTCAATTTAATCGTGCAATTAATGCCAAAAGGCAAGTTGGATCTACGATGAAACCATTTTTATATTATGCTGCTTTAGAGAATGGATTTACATCTGCATCTTCTTTCATAAGCGAAAAAACTACTTTTTCATTCTCCAGTGACAAAAAGTATACACCTAAAAATTTTAATGATAAGTATGCAAATGGGCCTTTATCTATGGGAGCTGCTATTGCTTATTCAGATAATATATATGCCGTTAAAACACATCTATTCTTAGGTGAAGATAAATTGGTGTCTATTTCTAATAGACTAGGTATTAACGATAAATTAGATCCTATACCTTCTTTAGCACTAGGAGCAGAAGAAATTAGCTTATTTGATATGGTTACTAGTTATGCCTCTTTTGCTAATATGGGGAATAAAGTTTATGGTCATTTTATAAAAAAAATTGAAGATAGTAATGGTAATATTTTATATGAATATAAAGATGAAAAAACAAATATATTAAATGAAAGTCTTGTTTATATCTTAAATGAAATGCTTACATATACATATGATACTAACTTTATAGATTATAATTATCCTACTTTAATTAATCTTTTTCCAAAAATGAGTAATCGTTATGCAATTAAGTCTGGAACCACTAATACTGATATGTGGATCATTGGATACGATAAGGAAGCTGTTCTAGGTGTTTGGACTGGATATGATGATAATAGACTATTTTCTTCTAATGATACCTCTTATCACAAAGATATTTGGATTGAAACAATGGAAGCCTTTTCTAAGAATAAAAATATTTCTTGGTATGATGCACCAAATAATATAGTAGGTGTGTTGGTTAATCCTATTACTGGAGAAATTGCAAAACAAGGAGATAAAAAAACTAAAATGTTTTATTTTGTTAAAGGAACTGAACCACTTACTAATAATAATTATGATTTAGATGCTGTTTTTAAGGAGGAAAACATTAATAACAAAGAAAAAAATGATGATGATAATTAAAAAAAAGTTTTCATAAAGAAAACTTTTTAAATTTCTATTATTATACAATTTCCTGTATCAGAAGTATATGCTTTATATGTAACTCCATTTGTATCAAGTAAAGTTTTTACTTGAGTAAATTTATCTTCTGGCATTGTTGGTATTTCAACTGGTACTTCATATGTGCTAGTTTGTGTTACTGGTGTTTCAATGTTATTTCCAAATAATGGCATATCTTCAGAAGGTAATGCCGTAGGTTGTGGTGTTACATTAACCGTATCTACTACAGGTGGTATTTCAGTTATTTGTTGTGTTGGTTGTTCAATTATTGGTGGTGTAGTTGGTTGATTTTGAACAGGAGGTTGACTTGCAAATAATGGAATTTCATTAAAACTGTTCATAGCGGATTCAACTGCTGATTCTTGTGGCATTGTTGTCTCTACCACTGGATTTGTTGTTTGGACAGTAGTAGACTCTGGTTGTTGATTAAATTGTAAAGTAGGTGCTACTGTTGGTTCTGGTGTTAATGTAACATTTGGAGTTATATTTTGCTCCATAGATGGTTGTACCGTCTGATTTATATCATTATTAAGTCCAAAATTAGGAATTATTGGTGCTTCTTGTTGTATGGGTGCAGGTTCTACATTAGGGTTATTAACAATTCCTGGTGTTGGAATTGAGGCTTGCATATTCATTGAATTTAAAGACATATTATTATTATTATTATTTTGATCTAAATTATTATAATTTGGAAAAAAGTTTCCATTATTCATATTATCACTTTCCTTTTCTAATTCTTTTTGTTTTATTAAACTTATAATTGAATCCAGTTCTTTTACTGATATTTTTTCTTTTATTATTCTATCTAACAATTCTTGTTGTTCTTGTTCATTTTTTAAAGTTAAAAGACTTCTAGCATGCCTTTCACTTATTCTACGTGAATTTAAGGCATTTTGAATGCTTGTTGGTAATGCTAATAATCTCATTTTATTTGAAATTGCTGATTGAGATTTTCCAATTAATCCACTTAATTTTTCTTCCGTTAAGTTTGTTAATGAAAGAATTTCTTTATACGACTTAGCTTCTTCAATTGGAGATAAATTTTCTCGTTGCAAATTTTCTATTAGAGCAATTTCTGCTGCTTTGGCATCATCTATATTTTTTATTATTGCAGGTATTTCTTGTAATCCTGCTTTTTTGGCTGCTCTAAGTCTTCTCTCGCCAGCAATTATTTCATATTTATCTGCTTTTTTTCTTACAAGAATAGGATTTAGAATTCCATATTCTTTTATTGACAATGCTAGTTCATCAATGGTGTTTTCATTAAATGTCTTTCGTGGTTGATATGGATTTGGTTCCAATAAACCTACAGCTATATTAACGACATTTTCAGATTGTTGCAATTTACCACCTTCCATTCTTTTTACCCTATATTATTATAATACAATATTTTTTCTTTTTTTTCAACATTTTTTTATTTTTATGTTATACTTTGTTTGAGGTAATTGTATGAGAATTAATGATGAAGAGATTAATGTAGCTGAAGCTATTGCTTTTGCTGATAATGAAAAGTTATTATTAAAACGTAGAAAAAATAATTTTTTACTTAGTGATTATCAAATTTTCATTTTAAATAAAAATGGAATTAATTATAATAATTATAGTAATATAAATAATTTATTATTTGATATTGAAGAATACTTATATAATAATTATGATAATGAACTTGACTTAGTCAGTAGTCAAATTGCTGAATTAATATATTATAAAGATACAAAAAAATGAGAAATAATCTCATTTTTTATATTTCTTTTTTCTTAATTTGATTGTATTCTCTTGGATATATTGATGGTGTTCTATTATATTTATTAATCATATATATACTACGATGACTATCTTCATATGGTAAATTAAATCTTATAATTTTTTCATTTGTTAGATATAATTTATTATAGTAGTTATCAATATTATTTAATTCTTCATCTAAATTTGATTTTAATGCTATAAATATACCATCAATTTTTAATAGTGGGATAGAGTATTCTAATAAATGTTTAAGTGGTGCTACGGCACGAGATACAATAATATCATATTTTTCTGATGTTTCATGACTATATTTTTCAGCTCTTTCATTTATTACTTTTATATTTTCTAAATGTAGTGTTTCAATTACTAATTTTAGAAAATTACATTTTTTAGTAGTTGCATCCAATAAATCTATTCTTATGTTAGGAAAAACAATTTTTAATACCAAACCTGGAAATCCGGCGCCTGAACCAATATCGCAAATATATTGATTTTTTAATTCAATTCCTTTAACAATTGTCAATGAATCATAAAAATGTTTTAGATATACTTGATTTTCTTCAGTTATACTCGTTAAATTGTATTTTTTATTTTCATTTAACAGAATCTCGCAATATTTTTCTAACTTTTTAAGTATATCATTATTTATGTTAATATTAATTTTTTTTAATTCTTCAACAAATTGTTCTTTATTCATTATAATACTTCCTTAAATAAATCATTAAAATTGAAATGTCAGATGGATTAACGCCGCTAATTCTTAAAGCTTGTCCGATTGTTGTAGGATTAACTTTTGATAATTTTTGTCTTGCTTCGCTGGCAAGATTTGGTACTTTATTATAATCTAAATTAGCAGGTATTTGTTTTTCTTCTTGTTTTAACATTTTTTCGGCTTCTTTATTTACTTTGTTTATATATCCTTCATATTTAATATTAATTTCGACTTGTTCTTCAACTAATGGATTATAATCTTCAGTTATTATTTTTTTTTCTTTCAAGGAATCAATTGTAATTTCTGTTCTTTTTAATAAATTATATAATGAAATACCATCTTTTATTTCTGGACTTGCTAATTCTTTTAGCAGGTCATTATTTTTTTTCGTTGGTGTTAATTTTGTATTTTTTAAATATTCAGTTAATTCAATAATATTATTCTTTTTTTCTTTGAACATATTATATCTAGATTCATTTATAGTTCCTACTTGATATCCATAGTCAGTAAGTCTAATATCTGCATTATCATGACGTAAAATCAATCGATATTCTGCCCTTGATGTTAACATACGATATGGCTCAATTGTTCCTTTTGTTACTAAATCATCAATTAAGACGCCAATATATGCTTCATTTCTTTGTAAAATTAAAGGTTCTTTGTTATCGATTGCTAAAGAAGCATTAATACCAGCTATTATTCCTTGACCAGCAGCTTCTTCATAACCACTTGTTCCATTAATTTGGCCTGCAGTATATAAATTTTTTAATATTTTTGTCTCCAAACTTCTAGTTACCTGAGTAGGATATATTGCATCATATTCGATGGCATAAGCATATTTATTTATTTTTGCATGCTCTAGACCTGGTAGTGAATGAACCATTTTTTCTTGTATATCACGTGGCATACTTGTAGAAAAACCTTGTAAATACATATCATCATAATATATACTTTCTGGCTCTATAAATAACTGATGTCGTTCTTTATCACTAAATCTAACAATTTTATCTTCGATTGATGGACAGTATCTAGGACCAACACCTTCAATGTCATTTCTACCTCCATACATAGCAGATTTATTCAAATTATCCATTATTATTTTATGGGTTAATGGTGTTGTATATATTAAATGACATGGTATTTGTTTATTTACATCATATATATTATCTTTTTCTGTATTAAATCCATAACAAATACTATCTCCTGGTTCTTCTTTTGTTTTCGAAAAATCTATAGAATTTTTATCTATTCTTTGTGGAGTTCCAGTTTTTAATCTCAATATTTCAAATCCATATTTTTTTAATTTGTCGCTTAAGTGCATTGATGGTCTTTCACCATGTGGTCCACTTCTTGTTCTCTCAGATCCAATTAAAATATCAGATTTTAAATATGTACCAGTAGTTAGGATTACTTTTTTACTAAATATTTTTTCTTTATTTTCAGTTATGATTCCATATACTATTTTATCTTCTACTATTAAATCTTCAACCATACTTTCTTTAATGGTAAGGTTCGGCGTTTTTTCTAATAATTTTAACATTTCTTGTGGGTATGTTACTTTATCTACTTGGGCTCTGAGTGAACGAACTGCAGGTCCCTTAGATGAATTTAACATTTTCATTTGCAAGGCAGTTTTATCAGCAATGCGTCCCATAATACCACCCAAAGCATCTATCTCTCTAACAATAATTCCTTTAGCTGAACCGCCAATTGATGGATTACATGGAAGAGTTGCTATATTATTTTTATTAGACGTTATTAACAACGTTTTTTTTCCAATGTTTGCGCTGGCATATGCGGCTTCACAACCCGCGTGTCCACCACCTACAACGATTATATCATATTTCATTTTTATCCCTTACTTTCCTAAGCAAAATCTAGAAAATATTTCATCAATTAGTTCATCAGTATATGTTTTTCCAATTATTTCACCTAAAGTTTCCCAACATGTTTTTAGATCCATTTCAATAATATCAATTGGTGTTAATAATTCTATATTTTTTATTGATTCGTTTATTATTGATAGTGATTTTTTTAATAGTGAGATACTACGAGCATTACTTAGATAAGTTAAATCTTTCGTTTGTATTTCTCCCAAATTAAATAATTCAATAATTTTATCTTTTAATTCTTGGATGCCTTTTTTCTCTTTAATGCTAATTTTTATCGGATTTATATTTTCAAATTTTAATTTATTACCTAAATCAATTTTATTAATAACAATTATATGCTTTTTTTCTTTTATTTTATCTAATATTTTTATTTCATCCTTTGTTAATTCTTCATTATTATTAAGCATAAAGATAATTAAATCAGAATTATCTATTATTTCTAAACTTTTATTTACTCCTAATTTTTCTACAATATCATTTGTTTCTCTTATTCCTGCTGTATCTATAATATGGCATACTATACCATTTAAAATAAAGTTTCCTTCAACGATATCTCTAGTTGTTCCTTCTATATCTGTAACAATTGCTTTATTTTCATTCAAAAGAGTATTTAAAAGGCTACTTTTACCAACATTTGGTTTGCCTATTATTCCAATCTTAATACCTTCATTAATTAATTTTCCATTTTCGGCATTTTTAATTGTTTCAATAAGGTTTTCCTTAATATTTTTTATTTTAGGTAATAATTTTTCAGTTGTTATTTCTTCTATATCCTCATATTCTGGATAATCTATATTAACTTCTATATTACTTATTATCTCTATTAAATCCTTTCTTAATGAAGAAATTAAATTGGAGACATTTCCAGTTAACTGATTTATGGCCATTTCTCTTGAAACTTCTGATTTTGAGTCAATTAAATTCATAATTCCTTCAGCTTGTGTTAAATCAATTCGTCCATTTAGAAATGCTCTTTTAGTAAATTCTCCTGGTTCTGCTAATCTAGCACCATTTAATAAGACTAATTCTAGAACTTTGTTTGTAGCACTTATTCCTCCATGACAGTTAATTTCTACTATATTTTCGGTTGTAAATGTTTTTGGTGCTAACATAACACTAACTAAAACCTCATCTATTATCTTGTTGTTTTCAATAATATGACCATAATGAATGGTGTGACTCTTAGCATTTAATAAATCTTTATCAAATATTTTATTAACTATATTAATGGCATCAGTTCCACTTACTCTTATAATCGAGATTGCTCCGATACCTAAGGCAGTAGAAATTGCAGCAATTGTGTCTTCCATACTGCACCTCCAATTCGTTAATATTTTATCATACATAAATGAAAAATGATAGATTTTTTTATTTTTATATGCTATTATTGTTTTAAGGAGGATAAAAAGGTTAGTAAAAATAAAATTAATAATGATAATAATAGGAATAAAATAATTAAATTATTAGTTTAATTATTGCATGTTTTGGTGCATTTATAATATATTATTGTATTACAAATTTAAATTCATATATTGTAACTATTTTAGAAAATCTTGCAAATAATCCTTCACAGATTTTGGAATTTACATTTTTATTTTTTATAATATTTTTTATTATTTCCTTTATTTGTAAAATGGGATTTTTTATTATTAATCTTTCGGATAAAAAAAAATAAGAGTAATTCTCTTATTTTTTTATAACTCTTTAGGCTTTATTACTACACATCTATTTGGTTCTTCACCAATAGATTCTGTATAAACATATTTATTATCTGATAGTGTACTATGAATTATTCTTCTTTCATAGGAATTCATTGAATCTAGTTTAGTTTCTACTTGAGTTTCTTTTACTTCACGTGCAACTTTTTTGGCAAGATATTCAAGATTTTTAACTCTTTTTTCTTTATAGTTTTCAACATCTAGGATGATTCCAATAAATTCTTTAGTTTCATTATGGACAATTTGTCTTATAATTGTTTGCAATGCTTCAATTGTAGAACCATTTTTTCCTATTAGAACGGCATTATGATCTGAGAATATTTTAATGGTAATGTTTTCATCTCTTCTTCTTACTTCAAGATTAGCACTAATGCCCATTAATTTGGTTAGGGCTATTATATTTTCTTTTATGAAGTCTATTAAATCATTATAGTTAATTACTTCTATTTTGACATTTTTTTTAAGGAGTGTATTTTTTTCTTCAAGTACATTAACTATTAAATTTTTTTCAGATACTTCCAAATCATTTAATGCTTTTTCTACAGCATCTTCCTTTGTTTTTCCTTCGTAAATATACTTCTTCATTTATTTTTCCTTCTTTCTTTCAACCAATAAATTTTGAATTATAGTAAATACATTTGATGTTATCCAATAAATACCAACGGCGCTGGCAATTGTAAATGAACTATAAGTAATTAATGCAAGCATAAAGTAAAGAGTAGTTTTCATATTCATAGCAGGATTTGCAGATTGATCTTTTAAAGTTTTTCTAAATGAAAATAATGTTGCAATAAATATTAAAATAACTAGTACTAGATAAAAATATTCACCAGATTTTATTGCAGTCCATGGAGTTTTACCTAATTCTAAAAATAGGAATTTATCTTCAAAAATTGCAGGAGTTCTTTGAATTGCTTCGTAAAATGCAAGCAATAATGGTAATTGAATAAATGCAAGTAAACATCCAGAAATTGGATTTATTTTATATTTTTGATATATAAGCATCATTTCTTGGGCTTTTTTATTTTGATCTTCAGTACTTGTTTTGTTTTCATATTTTTTTTCAAGTTTCGTCAATTCAGGTTGTGCTTTTTTTATTAATTCTGATTGCATGGCTGTCTTTTTTGTAAATGGAAATAATATTAATCTAATAATTAAACATGCCACGATTAAAGCTAATCCATAGTTATTTAATATTTTTCCTATTTTTAAAATAATCCATGCTAGTGGCTTAACAAATAAACTTGTCCACAATCCTTCATAATTACCAATAGGACTAAATTTTTCACATTTAGGTAGTACTCCAATATCTACATTATTTTCAATATATGTATTTATGGTTGCTTCATTAGTAGGTTTACAAATAATATTTTCAGTTAATACTTGTCCTGTTTCTGGATTTTTTACAGGTTGTTTTTCATTATTTTTTAATATTTTTGTACATCCAGTAAGTAAAAATAAACATAATAATAACACAAATAATTTTTGATAATTTTTCTTATTCATCTATATTCTCACTTTCTTTAATAAATCTAATAACTCTTTTTCTTTATCATAATATGATAATTCTAATGAGGCTTCTTTTATTATTATAACATAATTAAATCCTATTTGTATATTTTTTTCGTTTGTCCTTATAATATTTTTTATTTGTCTTTTTTGTTTATTTCTTACGTTTGCTTTTCCTATTTTTTTAGGGACAGTGACTCCATATTTATTTTTTTTATCTGTTTTATCATAATAAATACTAAAATATTTATTTTTTACAGCTTGTTTTTTACTAATAATTTCAGAATAAGTTTCACTTTTTTTTATTATTATTTCTTTATTCATAAGTTTCACCTTTTTCCTTATTATATTATATATATAAACAAAAAACCACTTTAATTGTGGCTATGCGCTTAATTTTTTTCTTTTTTTAGCTCTTCTTTTATTTATAACATTACTTTCCATTCTTGCAAAAAATCCATGTTTCTTGGCTCTTTTTCTTTTGTTTGGTTGATAAGTTCTTTTCATAAATTAACACCTCCAAGTTAAAATCTTCTTTATTATATAGAAATAGTTTAAATATGTCAACTAAATTTTTTCTTTTTTTACAATTTTATCTTTTTTTTTACAATTTTTTTTGATATAATGTTATAAAAGAATAGAGGGATTTTTTATGTTCGAGAAGATTTTATCAATAACTAAAAACTTTGCAATTGTTAAAATATCTAATAATATTAATGATGATATTCTTAATTATAATGTTATATTAGAGGATAAAGACAAAAGGATTTTGGGAGAAATTGACGAGGTAATTAATGACGAAGCTAAGATATCGTTTTTAGGTGAATTTATAAATAATAGATTTTTTAGTGGTATTATTCGTCGCCCAACATTACATGCCAATATAAGAATTATCAACCAACAAGAATTAGGTGAATTAGTTGGTGATAATGATAATAGAACAATGATTCTTGGAACAAGCCCTTTATATAATAATTATCCGATAAAAATAAATATAAATGAGATGTTTAGTAATCACATGGCTATTTTTGGTAATACTGGTTCAGGTAAAACTTGTGGAGTTGCGAGAATTATTCAAAATTTCTTTAATATGAAAGATAAAATTCCTTTTAATAGTAATATTTTTATATTTAATAATACGAGTGAATATGATGCAGCATTTCGTGATATTAATAAACTAAACTCTAATTTAAATTATAAATTATATACTACTGATAAAGATGACCCAACGGGAAATCCTATTAGAATTCCATTATGGATTATGGATGTTGATGATTATGCAAATATTCTAGATGTTACTGATTATTTTCAAATTAATATAATTGAAAAAATGTTATGTTTTGTTTCTATATTTGCAAAAGATGATGAAGAATCTATTAGATACAAGAATCATTTAATTGCCAAAGCAATAATTTCTGTACTATATTCAAATCAGGTAGCTGCTAAAATTAGAGACCAAATTTTTAATATTCTTACTGACTGTCATACAAACGAACTTAATTTGGATGCTGAAGTACCTGGTATAGGATATACTAGAGAATTTAGAAAATGTTTTGATATTGACAATCATGGTGAATTTGTTGAAAGAATATTAGTTACAAAATATATACAAAGTTTTATAGATAATAATACGCAATGGAAAGAAGAATATGAACCTATTTATTTTACCTTGGATCAATTGGAAGTGGCACTTAACTTTACTTTAATTAGTGAAGGATTACTTTTAAATGATAAATCATATAGTGAAGCTATTGCTTTAAAAGTAAAATTACATGCTATTAATAATAGTTCAAGTCGTGAATTTTTTGATGTTCCTAATTATATTACTGTTGAACAGTTTATTAATTCATTATTATTAAATCAAAATAATGGAAGAGTTCAAATTGTTAATTTTGTTTTAGAAGAAGTAGATGATAGACTTGCTAAAAGTATGGTTAAAGTTATTTCTAGGATACTTTTTAAATTTGCAAAAAAATTACAGCCTAGAGGTGCAATGCCTATGAATATTATGCTTGAAGAAGCTCATAGATATGTACAAAAAGACAATGATATAAATATATTAGGTTATAATATTTTTGATCGTATAGCTAAGGAGGGCAGAAAATTTGGTGTAATTATGAATTTAATTACTCAAAGACCAACTGAATTATCTGAGACAGTATTATCACAATGTTCTAACTTTGTTATATTTAAATTAAATCATCCAACTGACCTTGAATATATTAGGAAAATGGTTCCTAATATTTCATCTGATGTTATTGAAAAACAAAAATCTCTTCAATCAGGTACATGTGTTGCATTTGGTAGAATGATGAGAATACCAATGATTGTTAAAATGCAAATGCCAAATCCTGAGCCTCAAAGTGCAAATGCATCAATTTATGATAAATGGATGGTTGAATGGAAGAGTAATTAAAACAGCATTTTATAAATATGCTGTTTTTTTATAAAAATATTTCCCGGGAAATATTTTTTTTATAATTATCAACATATTAAATTAAAAAAAGTCTATCAACAACTTATTGTTGATAAATTTAGTATATCAACAGGTATTGTTTATAACTTTTTTTGCATTTTCAACATTTTTCTTGTTTTTCAACATGTTAAATTAATTGTTAAAAAAATAATAAACATTATTTAAAATATGCTGAAAATTGTTGAAAACTCTTTTAAACTCTTTAATTATATGGTATTATTTTGTTGATAACCTGTTGATAATTTGTTTGTTAACTGTTGATTATAAAAAAAAAGATAGACAAATAAATAGATTGTGTTAAAATAAAGATAAAGCTTGAATGAGAGGTAGTTGCAATGAACAATAGAGAATTATGGAATGACTTTTTAGACAATATAAAAAATGAAATAGCAAATGTATCATTTGAAATATGGTTTAACGAAGAAGATACAAAGTTTTATTCATTTGAAAATAATGTTATGACAATTACTGTCAATCAAGAATTTATAAAAAAACACATTACAGAACATTATATGGATATTATGACTGATGCCATTAATAAGGTTACTAATTCAAATGTAACAATTAATATTTTATTGGAAAGCGAAGTCAAGGACTTAGAGAAGAAGAAAAGTATAACACATTTAGATAATATAATTAATTTTGAGAAGCAATCGGCTACTAATGCCAATTTAAATCCAAATTATACATTTGAAACTTTTATTGTTGGTAAAAGTAATAAATTTGCTTACAAGGCTGCTAGAGTAATTGCTGAAGCACCTGGATCTTATAATCCACTATTTTTATATGGGGAAAGTGGTGTTGGTAAAACGCATCTTATGCATGCTATTGGTAATTATCTTATTGAAAATAGTGAGAAAAAAGTGTTATATATTACCAGTGACAAATTTGTTGATGAATATACTAGAATCTTCAGATATAGCGATAAAAATAATTTTGAAAAAATTGATGCTTTTAAAGAAAAATATCGTAATATTGATATATTAATGATTGATGATATCCAATTTTTAAGTACTGCTCCTAAAGGACAAGAGGAATTTTTTAATACTTTTAACGAACTTCATGATGCAGGTAAACAAATAATAATTGCTTCAGATCGACCTGTTGATGATCTTAATTCTTTTGAAAATAGACTTATTACAAGATTTAATTGGGGACTAACAGCAAATATTACAACACCTGATTATGATTTGCGTGTAAGTATTATTAAAAATAAACTTGCTTTTAAAGAAGCTGCTAATGATATTCCCGAAGAGGTAGTTGAATATATTGCGAATAATTTTGATTCCGATATACGTAAATTAGAGGGAGCTATAACGAGAGTTCTTGCATATTCATCAATGTTTAACAAAGGGAAAATTACATTGGATGTAGCTGTTGAAGCTTTAAAAGATCAATTAAAAGATAGGAGTTTTTATAAAAATGATGTTCAAAGGATACAACGTGTAGTATGTGATTATTATAAAATCAGTATTGAACAAATGAAAGGGAAAAATAGGAATAATTCAGTTAATTTTCCTAGACAAATTGCTATATATTTATGTAGAGAATTAACTACTGAATCTTTTCCTAAAATTGGTTCATATTTTGGTGGAAGAAATCATTCAACAATAATAAGTGCTGACAAAAAGATAAGAGAAGAATTAAATAATAATGAAAGTTTAAGACAAGTAATTAAAGATTTAAAAAGGGATTTGACATAGTTTGTTGATACTTGATTATTATTATATTTATATCAACAAGTGCTGTTGATAAATAATTGCTTTAAATTAAAGGCTTTTATTTAGTTATCAACAATTTCAACAGATATAATAGTAATAATAAATATATTATAAGAAAGAAGGAAAAAAATGAAATTTATTATTAAAAAGAATATTTTACTTGAAAATTTGTTAAATACTTCTAAGGCTATTTCTAGTAGAAATTTAATTCCCATTTTGACTGGTATTAAATTTGAATTAAATGATAGTGGTTTATATTTGTCGGCAAGTGATTCTGATATATCAATAAGAACTTTTATAAAAAAAGATGATATTACTGAAATAATTGAAACTGGTTCAATTGTTATTAGTGGAAAATATATTGTTGAAATTGTAAAAAAATTACCTGATAACGATATTTCTATTGAGGTTGTTGATGGGTTTAATATGATTGTCCAAACTGTTGGTTCTGAATTTAATTTAAATGGTATAGATCCTAATGAATTTCCTAATTTAGATTTAGAAGATACTAAGAATCCTATTATTTTGAATCCTATTACATTTAAAAATATTGTAAACCAAACTTTCTTTTGTACATCTATTTCTGAAACTAGACCACTTTTAACTGGTATTAATTTTAAATTAAATGATGATAATTTGGAGGTTATTGCTACTGACAGTTATAGACTTGCTAGGAAACAAATTGAATTAAAAGATAAGTATGAGAATGAATTTAATATAGTTATTCCTAGTAAAAATTTAGTTGAATTATCTAGAATGCTTGATGATGATAAAGAAAATGTATATCTACATATATTTAATAATAAGGTATTATTTAAATATAAAAATATTATTTTCTTGTCTAGATTGATTAGTGGTACTTATCCTGTATCTTCAAATATTATTCCAACTAGTTTTAAGATAGATATTGAATGTAATTATAATGATTTATATGACATGATTGATAGGGCATCTCTATTAACTAGTGATAAAGACAAAAATACAATTAAATTAACACTAAATAATAAAGAATTGACTATTTCATCAAATTCTCCAGAAATAGGTAAAGTAGAAGAAAAAGTATCTATTGATAATGATGGAGAAATATCTATTTCTTTTAGTTCAAAATATATGCTTGAAGCAATTAAAAGTTTTAATAGTGAAAAAATTCATATATTAATGAATAATGATAATTCGCCAATAATTGTTAAAAGTGATGAAGAAATATCATTAGTACAATTAGTATTACCAATTAAGACATATTAAGATATGTCTTTTTTTTTTTTTTTTTTCTACATAATTCAACAAATTTCGACATAAAAATATGTAATAATTAATAGTTAAGGGGGGAAATAATATGTATGAAATTGATTTATCAACATTTATGTTGATAGGGTTGGATGATGTATCTACAAAAGTTGTTACTACAGATGGTGAATTTATAATTAAAGATTCATGTAAAAAAATTATGGATAACTCATGTAGATTTTTTGGAAGTAGTTTAACTGATCGCATTAAATCTACTAATAGACTTGTAAAAATGGCATCCAAAACACCTATTGTTATTGAAGATTCGAGAAATATTATCTTTTTTCCACTTAAATCAACTAGGGAAAAGAATAATATATGGATATCTTTTAATAACTTAGATACATATACTAAAGATGGTAATAAAACGATTTTGATATTTAAAAATGGCAAGCAAATTAGTCTTTATTTTTCTTATTATATTATTGATAATCAAGTTACCAGAAGTCTTATGTTGGATTATGAAATTAATATGCGTAGAAAAAGTCTAGAAAAGTAGATTTTTTCTTTTATTTTTAAGGATTTTATGGTATAATTATAATGTAAATAATTAATAAATAATGTATATTTGTGGGTGAGTGTTAAAATGGGTATGGTAGTTAAATGAGGATAGATAAATTACAGTTAAAAAATTTTAGAAATTATGATAATTTAGATATTAAATTTAATGAAAAACTCAATATTATTATTGGTAATAATGCTCAAGGAAAGACAAATATATTAGAAGCTATTTATTTTTTATCTATAACAAAATCTAATTTACCTGTTAATGATAAGACTTGTATTAGGAAAAATCAATTATTTTCTAAGATTGAAGGTAATATAAGTAGTGATAATTATAAGAAGAAATTATCAATACTTATGAATGCTAATGGTAAAAAGTTATTAGTTAATGATAATGAGATTAAGAAGCATTCAGATTATATTGGTAATTTTAGGGTTATTATATTTAATCCTGATGATATTAGATTAATTAAAGAGGCACCTGGAAATAGGAGAAGATTTATCAATATTGAAATTAGTCAGTTATATGGAAAATATATTAATATTTTAAATGAATATAATGTAGTTCTTAAGCAGAGAAATGAATATTTAAAAGTAATTAAATCTGGTAAAATAAATCAAGTATATTTTGATATTTTAACTGAAAAATTAGTCGAATTAGCAGTACAGATTTATGATTATCGTATAAAATTTATTGATAGTATCAACAGATATGTTGATAAAGTATATAAAGAAATATCTGGTTATGATGGACTTAGTATTAAGTATTTGCCTAATGTAGATATAAGTAATATGGATAATATAAAAAAAATAATGGAAGATAAGTTAATAGCTAATTATAATAGAGAAATATTTATGGGGAGTACTTTAATAGGTCCTCATAGAGATGATTTTAGCTTTAAATTAGATGATAATGATTTATTATTATATGGAAGTCAAGGTCAGATTAAAATGGCAATATTGTCTTTAAAACTTTCTGAAATAGATGTGTTTAAAGATGTATGTGGAGAATATCCTGTACTTTTACTTGATGATTTGTTTAGTGAGTTAGATCTTTCTAAAAGAAATAAAGTTATTAATTATTTAAATAGAGATATTCAAACGATTGTTACAACGACTGATTTAAAAAATATAGATAAACATTTAGTTAAAAGTGCTAATATTTATAAAATATATAATGGAAAAATTGTGGATTAACGCAGAAGGATGTGATAAAGATGAATGAAACTAAAAATGAACATTATGACGCTTCGGATATTCAAGTACTTGAAGGATTAGAGGCAGTTAGAAAAAGACCTGGTATGTATATAGGTACAACTGATATTAAAGGATTACATCACTTGGTTTGGGAGATTGTTGATAATGCTATTGACGAAGCATTAGCAGGTTATTGTAATAATATTGAAGTTATTATTAATAAGGATAATTCAATAACGGTTAAAGACGATGGACGTGGAATTCCGGTTGATATTCACCCTAAAACAAAAAAATCTACTGTTGAAACTGTTTATACAGTACTTCATGCTGGTGGTAAATTTGGTGGTGGTGGATATAAGGTATCAGGTGGACTTCATGGAGTTGGTGCGTCTGTTGTTAATGCTTTATCTAAATGGTTAGAGGTAAAAGTATATAAGAATGGACAAGTTCACTATATTAGATTTGAAAATGGTGGACATACTGTTGAACCTTTAAAAGTAATTGATAAGTGTGATGATAAAAGGACTGGTACTACTGTAACTTTTAAACCTGATGCTTCTATTTTTGATAGTGAGATATATGATTATGATATTTTAAAAGTTAGAATTAGAGAATTAGCTTTTTTAAATCGTGGATTATCAATTACTTTAAGAGATGATAGAGATGAAGAAGATACGACTGGTGAAACTTTCTTATATGAAGGTGGAATTAGTGAGTATGTATCTTTTATTAATCAAGGTAAAACACCAATTCATAATGATATAATTCATTTATCTGGTGAAGAGGATGGTGTATTTCTTGAAGTAGCTATGCAATATAATACTGGTTATAATGATAATATATATTCATTTGTTAATAATATTAATACTCATGATGGTGGAACACACGAGGAAGGTGTTCGTAGAGCTTTAACAAGAGTTATTAATACATATGCAAGAAAAAATAATATTTTAAAAGATAAAGATGATTCTTTAACTGGTGATGATGTTAAGGAAGGTCTAACAATGATTATTTCTTGTAAGCATCCTAATCCTCAGTTTGAAGGACAAACAAAAGGTAGATTAGGAAATTCTGAAGTTAGAAAATTAGCTGATAGTATATTTAGTCAAGGATTTGAAAGATTTTTACTAGAAAATCCGGAAGAAGCAAAAACTATTATTAGTAAAGCAATGTTAGCTTGTAGGGCAAGAAATGCGGCAAGAAAAGCAAGAGAAATTACTAGAAAATCTGATTTAGCTACTACTAATTTCTTTGGTAAATTATCTGATTGTAAGAGTAAAGATCCAAAAGTATCAGAAATATTTATAGTCGAGGGAGATAGTGCTGGTGGATCTGCTAAAAAGGGTAGAGATTCTATGACACAAGCTATTCTTCCTTTGAGAGGTAAGATATTAAATGTTGAAAAGGCTCGACTAGATAAGGCTTTATCAAATGAGGAAATTAGAACGATAATTACAGCATTTGGTACAGGTATAGGCGAAGAATTTGATTTATCTAAATTAAGATATGACAAAATTATCATTATGACCGATGCCGATGTTGATGGATCACATATTAGAGTATTACTTTTAACTTTATTTTATAGATTCTTTAAACCTATAGTTGAGGCTGGACATGTATATGCAGCTCAACCTCCATTATTTAGAATTATGCATGGAAAAACACGAAAATATGTTCTTAATGATGAAGAAAAGGATGCATATTTGGATTCACTACCTGAAGCAGTTAGAAATCGTGCTGAGATTGCTCGTATGAAAGGTCTTGGTGAAATGGATGCGGAAGAATTAAATGAAACTACTATGGATATTGAAAAAAGAGTACTAAGAAAAATTACTGTTGATGATTGTGTAGCTGCTGATGCAATATTTGAAAAACTTATGGGTGATGAAGTTGAGCCTAGAAGAAGTTTTATTGAAGAGAATGCTAGATATGTTACAAATCTTGATATTTAAGGGGGTGCTGTATGGAAGATAATAAAGATTTAGATAAAGATATTAATGAACTTGTTAATAGAGCAGAAGAACAAGTTAATGAAGAAGAAAAAATGACAGAAAAAGTTGATACAACTGAAAATAATAATGATATGATTCATGATTCGAATAAGTTTAATGGATATTTTCATGAAAGAGATAGTTTGGCTGAAAATAATATTGTTGATGAAGTAAAAACTTCTTTCTTAGAATATTCAATGAGTGTTATTACATCTCGTGCGTTACCTGATCTTAGAGATGGTTTAAAGCCTGTTCATAGACGTATTTTATGGAGTATGTATAATTCAGGTTATACACCTGATAAGCCTCATAGAAAGTCTGCTAAAACGGTCGGAGAGGTTATGGGTAACTATCACCCACATGGTGATTCTTCAATTTATGAAGCTATGGTTAGAATGGCTCAAGATTTTAATCAACGTTATTTGCTTATAGATGGTCATGGTAATTTTGGTAATATTGAAGGTGACGGTGCTGCAGCTATGCGTTATACTGAATCACGTTTATCTAAATTATCATTAGAGTTGCTTACTGATATTCGTAAGAATACCGTTGATATGACTAAAAACTTTGATGAAACACTTGATGAGCCAACTGTTTTACCTAGTAGGTTTCCTAATATATTAGTTAATGGTACAATGGGTATAGCCGTTGGTATGGCAACAAATATTCCTCCTCATAATTTAGGTGAAGTAATCGACGGTTGTGTTGCATACATTGATAATCCTGATATTGATACGCTTGGTTTGATGGAGTATATTAAAGGTCCTGATTTTCCAACTGGTGGTATAATACTAGGTAACTCTGGTATTAAAAAGGCATATGATACTGGGCGTGGAACAATTACGATTAGAAGTAGAGCTGAAATTGAAGAACATGCTAATCATAATGCAATTGTCATTACGGAAGTTCCATATGGTACTAATACAATGGAACTTAAGAATAGGGTAGCTGAACTAGTTAGAGATAAAGTTATTGATGGTATCTCTGACTATCATACGGATTTAAAAGATGGTGTTAAGATTACTATTACTTTGAAAAGAGATGCTAATCCGCAAGTAGTACTTAACAATTTATATAAACATACAAATTTTCAAATTACTTATGGAATAATTTTCTTGATGATAGATAATGGCACACCTAGAACCTTAGGTTTAAAAGATATAATATCTAAATATATTGATCATCAAAAATCTGTAATTATTCGTAGAACTAAATTTGACTTAGATAAAGATGAGAAGAGAGTACATATTCTTGAAGGTTACAAGATAGCCCAAGATCATATTGATGAGGTTATAAGTATTATTAGAGCTGCTCAAACTGATGATGAAGCTAAAGAAAAATTAATTAGTCGTTTTGGATTGAGTGAAGCGCAGACAGATGCAATACTTGAATTAAAACTTCGTAGATTAACTGGTTTAGAAAGAGATAAGATAGAAGCTGAACTTGCTGCTTTACTTGTTGAAATTGAAGAATTAAAATCAATATTAGCCTCAGAGCAAAAAGTCCTTGAAATAATTAAGAAGGAACTTCTTGAAATTAAAAATAAATATTCTGATGAAAGAAGAACTCATATTGATATGACTGCTGTTGATTACATCGAAGATGAAAGTTTAATTCCTGAAGAAAGAATTGTTATTACTTTAACTAATAAAGGTTATATAAAGAGATTACCTGTTGATACATATAAAACACAACATCGTGGTGGTGTTGGTATAAAGGGTATGTCTATTAATGAAGAAGATTTTGTTGAGCAAATGCTAAACTGTTCAACGCATGATTACGTTTTATTCTTTACTAATAAAGGAAAGGTATATCGTGTTAAAGGTTATGAAATACCTGAATATAGTCGACAAGGTAAAGGTTTACCTATAGTTAACTTGTTAAGTCTTGAATCTGGTGAATCAGTTACATCACTTCTTAATGGATCACCTAATGGTGATGCTAAATACTTAGTATTTGCAACAAAATCTGGGTTAATAAAGAGAACTGATGTTAGTGAATTCTTTAACATTAGAGCTAATGGAAAGAAATTTATTACTTTAAAAGAAGATGATGAATTAATTTCTGTTAAAAATACCACTGGTGATAACGATATTTTAATGGCTGCTTCCAATGGTCGAATGGTAAGATTTCCAGAAAAATTGGTTAGAGTTATGGGTAGAGGTGCTGCTGGTGTTAGAGGTATTACATTAGATGGCAGCATACTTGTTGGTATGGAAATTGCTTCAAATGGTGTAGATGTACTTGTTGTTACTGAAAATGGTTATGGTAAGAAGACACCAATAGATGAATATAGAATTACTAATCGTGGAGGAAAAGGTGTTAAAACGTTAAATATTACTGAAAAGAATGGCGTTATTACTTCATTTAAGACTGTTGATAATAATAAAGATTTAATAATTATTACTAACGAAGGTATTATTATTAGATTATCTGTTGATAAGATATCAGAAATGAGTAGAGTTACTCAAGGAGTAAGACTTATAAATCTTCGTGAAGGACAAAAAGTAAGTTCTATATCTATTGTTGATAGAGAAAAAGATGAAGAACAACCTGTTGATACGTTAAATAATAATAATATTAGTGAAAATATTGAACTAAATAATAATGCTTAATATTAAAAAAAATAATTTACTCGAAAATAGTTTATACTTATAAGACATATAACATAATTGCTATATGTCTTTTTATTATTTCTTTTATTATATCTGTTGATAAGGTATTTTATTTTGTTGATATATTTATTATATTATTATAATTTATTATATTTAATTTGTTGTTTTGATTTTTTACATGTTAATATATATTATTTTATTTTTATAAAATTTTAAATTTAATTAATTGTTTTTAATAATATGCAATTTTTTAATTTTTGTAGTAGTTATATTGCAAATAGTTTAATTTTTTTTATTGATAGTTAATGTTTCACGTGGAACATTTTTAAATTATTTTTTATAATTTATTTTGATATCTTTAATTTCTTATTTTATAATTTAATAACTTAAATATAATATTAGAAACAAGGTTATAATTTATATGTAGCAGCTTTAACTAATCTATTATTGTGTCTATATTTTTATATATAGTTCCACGTGGAACTATAATTACTAATATCTATATTTTGTTTTTATTATTATTGAATTTTTTTATTAATTCTTTTTATGTTTTTTAATTTATAATGTTTCACGTGAAACATTATAACGGAGTATTTTAATTTATATTGATTTCTTTAATTTTTTTATAAAAATTTAAATATATGACGATAATGTTAGAAACAAGGTTATAATCGAAAGATTGCGGCTTTGATTGATATATTTTTGTGTGCATTTTTTAATATATAGTTTCACGTGGAACATTTTGAATAAAGTATTTTAATTTATATTGATATCTTTAATTTATTATGTTATAATTTAATTGTGCAACGATAATGTTAGAAACTAAGTCAGGATCGGAAGATAGCAGCTTTAACTAATTATTATCGTGTGCACTTTTTTAATATAATGTTTCACGTGAAACATTATTTGTTTTTTTTAATAATAATTTTGATTTGTAATTACTAGTTATATTTTAATAAAAATAGTTTTAATTTTTTTATATATGATTTGCGTTGTTCCACGTGGAACTATCAATTATATGACCTTTTATTTTATTCTTATTACTAAAAAATGATGCTTTATTTGTACAAAAAATTAAAATTTGTATAATTGTTTATTATTTTTATAAGATATAGTTTGCATTAATAATGATAAATTAATAGGATTATTATATTATTTTTTTTAATAAATCTTATGATTTGTAATAATTGATAATTAAATAATAAAATATATTGCGTTAATGCATTTTTTGTGGAATATTGTTAACATTTTTTTTGATATTTATTAACAAGTAATTAACATGTAAATAAATAATTTTTTTTAATAATTTTACTTTTATTAATTTTAAGTTGTTGATATAATTAAATATGGTGGTATAAATGGATAAGTATATAGACAAAATAATAGAACTGGCTAATATAGCATATGATAATGATGATATACCTGTTGGTGCAATTGTTGTTAAAGATAAAGAAATTATTGGCGAAGGATTTAATACTAGAAATTCTTTTAAGTCTGTAATTGGGCATGCGGAAATAGATGCAATTGAAATGGCCTGTAAGCATATCGGTGATTGGAGATTAGATAATTGTACAATGTATGTTACTTTGCTTCCGTGCATGATGTGTACTGGTGCTATAATAGAAAGTAGAATTAAAAAAGTATATTATTTATGTGATAGAACAAATGTATGTTTTAAATGTGATGGTTTTTTAAATGTTGAAAAAATTGATAATGATAAAAAAAGACAGAAATATATGAAATTATTGCATTTATTTTTTGAAAACAAGAGAAATAAAGTTTAGTTTATGGTATAATTATATATATAACATTAAGGGTGAGGTGAATTATGGATTATTTGGCATTATATAGAAAATATCGACCTAAAGAATTAGATGAGGTTGTAGGTCAAAATGAAATTAAAAAAATACTTGCTAGTTCCGTTAAAAACGGGACAATTACTCACGCTTATTTATTTTCTGGACCACGTGGCACTGGTAAAACTACAATGGCTAAAATTCTTGCAAAAATGGTTAATTGTTCAAATCCTATAGATGGAAATGCTTGTGGACAATGTGAAAATTGTAAAAATGTACTCAATTCAAATGATGTTATTGAGATTGATGCTGCTAGTAACAATGGTGTTGATGAGATAAGAGATTTACGTGAGAAGGCTAATTTAGTTCCTAGTAGTGCTAAATATAAGGTTTATATAATTGATGAAGTTCATATGTTGACAACACAAGCTTTCAATGCTTTGCTTAAAACCCTTGAAGAACCACCTAAACATGTTATATTTATATTGGCGACGACGGAATATTATAAAATTCCATTGACAATTACATCTAGATGTCAGAAATTTCAGTTTAATAAGATTACTATAGACGAAATTGTTGATAGACTTAAAAAAATTTCTAATTTAGAAAATATTAATATAGATGATGATGCATTATATGAAATAGCAAAAATTAGTGATGGTGGAATGAGAGATTCAATTAATTTTTTAGATCAACTTCGTTCATTTAGCACTAATAGGATTACAATTAATGATGTATATGATGTTTGTGGAAATGTTTCAAATGATGAACTTATTAATTTATTTATTAATATAAAAAATGATAATGTTGAAGAGATTACTGCGTTTTTTGAAAAAATGGATATGAATGGTAAAAATTATAATAAGTTTAATGAAGATGTTGTTAGCTTTATTAAAGATGTTATTTTGTTTAAGAAAAATGTTAACTATAAATATATAAAGATAAATATTGAAGCAATTAAGAAAATTTCAGAATTATTTTCAATAGATGAACTTTTTATAATTATAGATTATATTAATAAATTGATGGATAGACTTAAAAATGTATCTAGACAATCTGTTGTTGTTACGACAAATTATTTATTAATGATGAACAGGTTAAATAATTTTGTGGATAAGAACGATAAAACTGAATTTAACATAAAAAAACAGTCAAATTTAATTAAAGAAGAGGAATATGGAATGGCATTTCAATTTACATCTAGTAAACAAGATGATTATTCGGATTTGACTGACAAAGAGCAAGATGATGAGAATAAAGAGATTGCTAAAAAAAAATCTAATAATACTGAATATAATAATAAAAATAAAGAAATAATTATTAACAATGCATTTGCAGTTGCAAGTAAAGATGTTAAAACTGATTTACAATCAAAACTTGCTATGATAAGTGATTATTTGACTGACAAGAAATTTATGAATGTTGCTGGTACTTTAATTGATACTAAAATTGAAGTTGCCGGTAATGAATATATTATCTTATCTACTCCAAATGAGGCTATTGTTGAAAAAATATACTATAATTTAAAATTATGTCAAGAATTATTTGATAAAATTTTTGGTAGTGAATATAATTTTGCTGTTATTACCAATGATGAATGGAATAAATATCGTAATGAATATATTCAGAATGTTAAGTTAGGTAAAAAATATCAATTAAAAAACTTAATTATTGAAAAATCTTTAATTGATGAAAAGATTTCTGCAAAGGAGCCAACAATTGTTGATAAATTATTTGATTTAGTTGGTGAAGATGTTGTTGAATTTAAATAAAATATATAATTATAATAATATTATATATATTTAAAATATGATAATGAGTATATAATATAGTATTATAAATTAAGGAAAGGTGATAATTATTATGAATATGCAAATGATAATGCAACAAGCAAAAAAAATGCAAGCACAATTACAAAAAGATCAAGAGGATTTGGAAAAAACAGTGTATGAAGGAAAATCTTCTTTAGTTAATGTTAAAATTAATGGCAAATATGAGGTGGTCTCTGTTAAAATTAATTTACCTGAGGGTGAATCAATTGATGCCGATGATGGAGATATGCTTGAAGATATGATAATGGTTGCAATTAATGATGCTGTTAAAAAAGTTGCTCAAGATAAAGAAAAGAAAATGGGTAAGTATGGTCAAGGACTTGCTGGTTTAATGTAATTTTACAATTAACAGTTTTGATATACTTATCATAAATTTTAATATTTATTTTTTGCGGCAAATGTAAAAAAAATTAATGTATTTAATAAAGTTATGCGTGATATTGAGAGGATGATGTAAATGTATCCAAATGGTGTTAGGAATTTAATTGATTGTTTAAAAGATTTACCTGGGATTGGTGAAAAATCTGCAGAAAGACTTGCTTTCTCTATACTTAATTTTGATACTAATAAGATAGATAATTTTGCCAATTCACTTATTGATATAAAAAATATTAAGAGATGTCCTATATGTAACAATATTACCGATATGGATAAGTGCTATATTTGTAGTGATGCTGCTAGAGATAATAATACAATATTTGTTGTTGAAAAACCTAAAGATATTGTTTTGTTTGAAAAAATGGGTAATTATAAGGGAAAATATCATGTTTTAGATGGATTAATATCTCCACTTGAAGGAATTAATCCCGAAGATATAAATCTGGATAGTCTTGTTGATAGGGTAAAAAAAGATAATGTAAAAGAGGTAATTGTTGTTTTAAAACCTAGTATTGAAGGTGAAACAACAATGCAATATATAAAAAAAATTCTAAGTAAATTTGATGTTATAGTATCCAAAATTCCGATTGGTATCCCAATGGGAACTGATATTGAGTATATTGATTCAATGACTTTGGAAATGGCTTTTGAAGATAGAAAAGAAATTGCATAATATTTTTTTGTATAACATATAATTTACTGGGTGAATTATATGATAAAAAAATTAATAAATATTATTAAAAAAATAATTATGTCTGTGTTGTTTATATATGCCTATAATAAACTTACTTTACCTCTTAATGTCATAATACCATTAAATTTTATAACTGTTCTTTTGGTGACAATATGTGGAATTCCATCGATACTTATGTTAGTATTTTTTTCACTTATATATATTTAGATTAAGGATAGAATGTTTTTGTTAATATATTATATTTTTTTATTTGTTGAATTATTTTAGTTATGTTCTAAACTATTATTTTAATTAGTTTCTTAGTTTATCTTAACAATAATTTTTTATGTGAAAAGTACAAATAATTTTATTTTTAATTTGAAACTTGTTGGTATGTTAATATTTACAAATTTTACAGATATATTTATGATATGGAGGAAGTAATAATGTTAAATGATTATAAAGAAAAACAGTCTGTTGCGTATAATATTATGATAAATGAGATTCATAATAATCATATTAGTCATGCATATTTAATTGATGAAAACAATAATCCTGATTCATTTAACATTGTTATGGCTTTTATAAAAGAAATATTGTGTAGTAAATTAGATGATTATGATAGATATTCGTTATGTAAAAGAATTGATGATGGCAATTATCCTGAAATTAAAATTATTGTTCCTGATGGTTTGATTATTAAAAAGCGACAAATTTTGGATTTGCAACAAGAATTTTCTAAGTCTGCATTTGAGGGGGACAAAAGAATATATATAATTCGTGATGCTGATAAAATGAGAGTGGAAACTGCTAATTCAATGCTTAAATTTTTAGAAGAACCTAATAATGATATAATAGCTTTTCTTATGACTAATAATTTTAATAATCTACTGTCTACTATTATTTCTAGATGTCAAGTTATTAGACTAAATAATGATAATTTTTCTGTTGCAAGTAGTAATTATGATGATTTAGCTTTAAATTTTATTTGTGTTTTAGAAAAAACAGGTATTAATACAATAATTAAAGAAAAAGAATTGTTATTTAATAGCGTTTCTGTTAAGGATAGAGATAAATTTGTTGACATTTTTGACAAAATGATTGATATGTATTATGATATTATGAAAATTAAATCAGAAAGCAAAAATATTAAAAATTATAATTATTTAGAAATTTTTAAAGATATTGCAAGTAATAATGATACTTATGATATTTTGAATAAAATTAATATTTTAGTAGATGCTAAAGAATCAATTAAAAATAATGTAAATGTAAATTTACTGATTGATAGTTTAATTATTAATATTGGAGGAAAATATGAAAGTAGTTGGAGTTAAATTAAATGAAGCAGGTAAAGTGTATTACTTTGATGCCTGCGATGTTAATGTTTATGATAATGCTACTGTTATTGTTGAAACGGAAAAAGGTTTACAATATGGGGTTATAGTTAGTTTTATTTCTGATTCTGAAGTAAGTAAAGATGTTGAATATAAAAAAGTAATTAGACTTACTACTAAATCTGACTATAAAAAACACTTAAATAATATTAAAGATGCTAACAAAGCGGTTATTAAATGTAATGAATTAATTGAACAGTATGGTCTTGATATGAAAATTATTGATGCTAGTTATACTTTTGATAGAGAGCAATTAATTTTTAGATTTTTAGCTGATGATAGAGTTGATTTTAGACAGTTAGCTAAAGATTTAGGTTCTATATTTAGGACGCGTATAGAACTTAGACAAGTTGGTATTAGGGATAAAGCAAAAGAAATTGGCGGTATTGGTCCTTGTGGAAGAAAATTATGTTGTAATAATTTTTTAACGGAATTTGATAGTGTCTCAATAAATATGGCTAAAAATCAGAATCTTTCTTTAAATCCTTCAAAAATAAATGGAGTATGTGGTAGATTACTTTGTTGTTTAAAATATGAAAATGATAATTATAATGATTATAAAAAAAATTTACCAGATGTTGGGTCTAAAGTTAAGTTAAATGAAGGGGAAGGAAAAGTAATTTCAGTTGATGTTTTCAAAAAAAAATATCGTGTTTTAATTAATGAAACAAATGAAGTTATTGAATGTGAAGTAACAAATGAAAGTTAAAAATAGGTTACTTAATTTTAAGAATATGATAATATATCAAGATAATGATTATTTTCTATTTTCACTTGATTCTGTATTACTTGCTAATTTTGTAACAATTAAATTAAAAGATAAAAAAATTATTGATTTATGTTCTGGTAATGCTCCTGTTCCTATGCTTTTGTCTTTTAGAACAAATGCTAGGATTTTTGGCGTTGAACTTCAAAATTATATTTATGAAATGGGGTTAGATTCTATTAATGAAAATAAACTTGGCGATCAAATTGAATTTATTAATGAAGATGTAAATAATTTAAATTTAATTTTTAAGTCTGAAAGTTTTGATATCGTTACATGCAATCCTCCTTATTTTAAATATAAAAAGGATAGCTTGATTAACGAAAATGAGGGTAAAGCAATTGCAAGACATGAGGTAAATATTAAACTTGAAAACATTGTTGCTATGGCAAATTATTTACTAAAAAATGGTGGAACATTTGCAATGGTACATCGTCCTGATCGATTAATAGAAATAATAAATTTGATGCAGAAATATAATATTGAACCTAAAAAAATTAGATTTATTTATCCTAAAGTAAACAAAGATGCTAATATGATACTTATTGAAGGTTCAAAAAATGGAAAATGTGGACTTAAAGTTGAAAAGGCATTAATTGTACATGATAGAAACGGAAATTATGTAGATGAAATAAAAAAAATGTTTGGAAGTGATTAAAATGTGGCAGAAAAGTTATGATAATAGTCCAAGTGTTTATCTTGTTCCTACTCCTATAGGTAATTTAGAAGATATGACATTTAGGGCAATTAATACTTTAAAGATGGTTGATGTTATTTTTTCAGAAGACACAAGAGTGACTCTTCAGCTTTTAAATCATTTTGAAATAAAAAATAAATTAGTTCATATGGATGATCATAACGAGGATACTTTAAAAAATGAAGTACTTGAGTATTTAAAAAACAATAAGAATGTGGCCATTGTTACTGATAGAGGGACTCCTATTATTAGTGATCCAGGATACAAAACGGTAAAATTTTTAAAAGAAAGTGGTTATAATGTTATTGCATTACCTGGTCCCTGTGCTTTTGTACCTGCAATTGTTGCTTCGGGTATTAGTTCTGAACATTTTATTTTTTATGGATTTTTATCTAGCAAAGAGAAAAAAATGCGCGATGAACTTAAATTACTTGTTGATGTTGATTATACTATTATTTTTTATGAAGCACCACATAGGATTGTTAAAACACTTCAAGCTATGCTTGAAATTTTTGGTGATAGGTATATAAGTATTTCTAGAGAAATATCTAAATTACATGAAAGTGTCTTTGTTGGATATATAAGTGAAGCATTAAGTACAATCGATGTAAAAGGTGAATTTGTTATTGTTGTATCGCCAAATAATCAAATTTTATTAAATGATATGTCTATAAAAGAAAATGTTAATATGTATATTAAATTTGGCCTTTCTAGCATGGATGCTATTAAAAGAGTTGCAAAGGAAAGAAAAATACCTAAAAGTGATGTATATAAAGAATATCATGAAGGGAGAAAATAGTATGAGATTAGTAGTTGGTTTAGGCAATCCTGGTATTGAATATGAGAATACAAGACATAACATTGGTTATATGTTTTTGGATTATATTACTAACAATCAAACTTTTATTATTAATAAAAAATTCAATGCCATGGAATATGAAACAAATGTTAAAGGTGAAAAAATTTTATTTATTAAACCTTTGACATTTATGAATTTATCTGGAGAGTCTGTAATAAAATATGTTAATTATTATAAGATTAAAATTAGTGATGTTCTTGTAATTCAAGATGATTTAGATATGGAAATAGGGAAATATAAATTAATGTATAATCATGGTGATGGAGGACATAATGGAATTAAAAACATTATTTTAAATCTTGATAGTCGTGAATTTTTAAGACTTAAAATAGGTATTTCCAAGGCAAATATTAATACTAAAGATTATGTATTAGGTAAATTTAATAGTGTTGAAAAAAATGTTATTAATGATGTGTTTTATCAGCTATCAAATTTTATTTATGATTATGTTAATTTAAATAGAGATTTATTAACTGGTAAATATAATGTCAATGGAAAAAATAATAAATAAGATTAGATCTTGATAAGAGGGATAGTGTGAAATATTTTGATAATATATTTGATATTAAAGATATATACGATTATAATGTATCTGGTTTAAATAAGGAACTTACATGCATTAATATATATGATACTTTTATTAGAAATAATAAAGGTATTTTAGTCGTTGCTAGTAGTACTTATATAGCAAATTTACTTTATCAAACTTTACTTAACTACACTGATAAAGTATTATTTTTTCCGATGGATGATTTTCTTACTAGTGAAGCTATTGCGGTTAGTCCTGAGTTTAAAGTAGAAAGAATTAATACATTAAATATAATTTCAACTGATAATAAATATATTGTTGTTACTAATTTAATGGGGGCTCTTAGATATTTGCCTAATAAAAAAATATGGAAAAATTCTAAAATTGTTTTAAAAAAAAATATGGATATATCCCGTGATAAATTATTAGAAGATATTTATAATTTAGGATATGAGCGTGAAACAATTGTTAATGGTACTGGTAAAGTAGGCGTTCGTGGTTATGTTTTAGATATATTTCCAACATCAAGTGAATATGCTGTTAGAATTGAATTTTGGGGAGACACTATTGATAGTATTAAATTTTTTGATGTTGAATCTCAATTATCCATTAAGGAAATTAACGAAATAACTATTTATCCATTTACGGAATTTATAATGGAAAAATATAGTGATAATATGATTAGAAAACAAAAGTTTTTAGCACATTATCTAAAAGAAGTATCAATTATTAGTGAATATTTAGAGAATCCTATTGTTTGTTTTTTTGATTATAATACGATTCTTAATAGTTATTCTTTACTAATGGATTCAATTATTGAATATGACAATGATAATCCACAAGATATAGAAACACATTATATGAATGAATTTACTAAGATTAAAGGTTGTCAAAATATATATTTTTATCATTTTGATGATGATATATCTAGTAAAAAGAATAGTTATAAATTTAAATATAATTCAATAAATAAATATAACGGCGATTATAATAAAATTAAGATTGATTTACTTGATTATATTAAAAATGGGAAGACAGTTTTATTATGCATTCCCAATAAGGAAAGTGCAAAACGTATTGTTAAATATTTGGAGATTGACGATATTATTTTGGCTAATGAAGATAATATTGTAAAAGGTAAAATTAATTTACTAAGAAAGAATGTTTATGAAGGTTTTATTTATGATGATTATGTTGTCATTGGTAGAAACGATTTGTTTAATCAAAAAGATGAAGTAATTAGATATAAGAGTAAATATAAAATTGGTACCAGGGTTCATGCTATTACAAATTTAAATGATGGTGATTATATCGTTCATGAAATGTTTGGAATAGGAATTTATCGTGGCCTTCAAACAATATATAAAGGTAGTCTTCAAAAAGATTATATTAAGTTAGAATATGCAGACGGTGATGTCTTATATATTCCTGTTGAAAATATTGATAGAATAAGTAAATTTACTGGTAAAGATGGTATTGGAATTAAACTTAATAGTTTATCTAATGATAATTGGAAAAAGAAGAAAAGTAAGGTTCGTGAAAAATTAGAAAGTATTGCTGCAGATTTGATTAAAGTTTCTGCTGAACGTGAAGTTGCACATGGCTTTTCATTTTCAAAAGATGATGAAAATCAAGTTATTTTTGAAAGTGAATTTGTATATACAGAAACTCCTGATCAAATTAGAGCTATAAACCTAGTCAAGACGGAAATGGAAAAAGAAAAACCGATGGATATGCTTTTATGTGGTGATGTTGGTTATGGGAAGACAGAGGTAGCGTTTAGGGCTATGTTTAAGGCTGTTAATGATGGTAAGCAAGTTGCATATTTATGTCCAACGACAATACTTTCAAATCAGCAGTATGAAGCTGCTAAGGAAAGATTTGCAACTTTTCCTATTAATATTGCACTTATTAACAGATTTGTTGATAAGAATAAACAATTACAAATATTAAATGATTTAGAAAAAGGTAAAATTGATATCTTATTTGGCACTCATAGGTTATTAAGTGATGATGTTAGATACAAAGATTTGGGTTTATTAGTTGTTGATGAGGAACAAAGATTTGGGGTTACACATAAAGAAAAAATAAAAAAATATAAATCAACTGTAGATGTTCTTACTTTGTCAGCAACTCCTATTCCTCGAACGTTACAAATGAGTTTATCAGGCATTAGATCATTAGCCTTAATTACTACTCCTCCAAAGGAAAGATATCCAATTCAGACATATGTTTTAGAAGAATCAAATTTAGTTATAAAAGACGCTATATATAAAGAATTGTCGCGTAATGGCCAAGTTTTTATTTTATTTAATAGTGTTGAAAAAATTCAAGATAAAGTTTTTGAAATAAGTAAATTAGTTCCTGAAGCTAAAATTGAATTTGCACATGGGCAAATGACTAAAGACCAGTTAGAGAATAAGATGAATAATTTTATTAATGGTAAATTTAATGTTTTAGTATGTACGACAATTATTGAAACAGGAATTGATATTCCTAATGTCAATACGTTAATAATTTTGGATGCTGATAGATTCGGTTTGTCACAGTTATATCAAATTAGGGGAAGAATTGGACGTAGTAATAAAATTGGTTATGCTTATTTAATGTATAATAAACATAAATTTTTAAATGATAATGCAATGAAAAGATTGGATGTTATTAAAGAATTTACACAGCTTGGTAGTGGTTTTAAAATAGCATTACGTGATTTATCTATACGTGGGGCAGGCGATATTCTTGGTCGAGAGCAATCTGGATTTATTGATACAATTGGTATAGACTTATATTTGAAACTATTAAATCAAGCAATAAAAAAATTTAAAGGTGAAGAAATAGATGAAGAAATTGATGATAATAAAAATGACAAACCACTTATTTCTGTATCGACACATATTGACGATAAATATGTTGATGAAGCTGAATTGAAAATTTTAATTCATAAAAAGATTAATTTAGTTGATTCATATGATAATTTTTGTAAAATTAAGGAAGAATTAGAAGATAGATTTGGAAAACTTTCAGATGAAATGATAATTTACATGTATGAGGAATGGTTTGAAAAATTAGCCAAGTCACTTAAAATAGAAAATGTAGTTGATACAGAAAAATTTGTTGATATTACTTTACCAAGTGATATAAGTTCAAATCTAAAAGGTGATGAGTTATTTATAGAGTCATATAATTTAAATCATAATTTTAAATTAAATTATAAAAATAGTGAAATTCATGTTATTTTAAATAAAAATAAGTTAGATAAACATTATTTAATGTATCTAATTGGTATTGTCATTAAGATTAGAGAAATGATTAAAGAGCGTAAATAGTGCTCTTTTTTTGTATAGTTATTATATTTTTTACCAAACTAATTATGAATGGAGGATGAAATATGTCAACTGGGATTATAAGGAGAATAGATGAATTAGGGAGAATAGTTATTCCAAAAGAAATTCGGAAAAGTCTTAGAATTAAAAATGGCGATAATTTAGAAATATTAGTAGACGGGGAAAATATTACTTTAAAAAAATATTCACAAATTGAAAATGTTACTGATATTGCAAGTGTATATGCTGAATCTTTTTATCAAGTTTTAAAATATAATATTATTGTTACAGATACTGATAAGGTAATTGCTTGTGCTGGTAATTTAAAGAAAAAATATTTAAATAAGGAAATTAGTGATATTTTAACTACTATGATTGAAAGACGTGATAGTTTTGTTGAGAGGAAAAAAAGTACTCTTGAAATTATTCCTGGTATGTCAGAGTTTGGATATTATGCTATTGCTTCTATAATAAATAATGGAGATTCAATTGGTTCCGTTATTATTTTGTCTATAGATAGTCCAATGTTAGAACAAGAGGAAAAATTAGCAATGATACTTGCTAATATTTTAAGTTCTTATTTTGTTTAATTAATTGAATCAGCAAAATCTAAAATTAAGGGAAATATATGGAATATATTATGGCCTCTTTTATTAATTGCAATTGTTAAAGGCTTTTTGTCAAATTTATTGGGTGGAAGTCAAACTTCTGTGCTTGCAAATATAGATTTAAATAATCTTGATGCTGTTACAATTGAACAGTTAATTCAACAAGTTTCTTTTTCTCCCATTAATGGTCTTATTAGTCTTATATTTGGTATAATAAATGTTGCATATTTAAAATATTTATTAAATATTGTTAGATATGGAAAAGCTGAATTAAACGATATAATTGATTGTTTTAAAGAGAAATGGTTACACATTCTTTTATTAAATATAGTATCTGGTGTTATTGTTGGTTTGGGATTAGTTTTATTTATTATTCCAGGTATAATATTTGCTATTGCATATGCTATGGCATCTTATCTAATAGTTGACATAGAAAAAGATGGCATTGAATCACTTAAAAGAAGTAGAAGCATGATGAAAGGTTATAAATTTGATTATTTTGTATTTCAACTTAGTTTTTTAGGTTGGTATTTATTAGTTCCGTTTACTTTTGGGTTATTGTTAATATGGTTAATTCCTTATGTTAGCGTTGCTGATACTTTATATTATGAAAAATTAAAAGAAATTACTAAATAGGAAAGATGAATTTAATTCATTTTTTCTTTTTTATAAAAATTAATAATGTTATTGCATGTAAAATTAAATTATGTTATAATACTTTTAGTTTTTGAAAAAAGGACTGTGAAGGAAAGAGTAATAATGAAATTTCAAGAGAGCTTATGGTTGGTGGAAATAGGTAAAGGAAGTTATTATAGATGATTCTGGAGTCTATTATTAATAAATCGGTTGTTCCGTTATAACATTGAGTGTATAATTCATGTAATTATAAAATAAGGTGGTACCGCGGCAATTGTCGTCCTTAGTGCTAGCTTATTTTTTTAATTATCAGGAAAAAAGGAGAGATGAAAAAGTGAAAGAAAAAAAGTTTTATATTTCTACGGCAATTGCTTATGCATCAAGTAAACCGCATATTGGTAATACATATGAAATTGTTTTAGCTGATGTAATTGCAAGATATAAAAGATTATGTGGATATGATGTATATTTTCAAACTGGAACTGATGAGCACGGTGAGAAAATTGAAGAAAAAGCCAATGCTGTTGGTATGAGTCCACAAGCATTTGTTGATGAGAAATCTTCTATTATTAAAGAAATATGGGATTGTATGAATACAAGCTATGATAATTTTGTTAGGACTACAGATCCAATTCATGAAAAAATAGTGCAAGAAATCTTTAAAAAATTGTATGATAAAGGTGATATTTATCTTGGCGAATATAAAGGTTTATATTGTACACCATGCGAATCATTTTGGACAGAGAGTCAACTTGTAAATGGACATTGTCCTGATTGTGGCAGAGAAGTACATGAAGCTAGTGAAGAAGCATATTTCTTTAAAATGAGTAAATATTCTAAATGGTTAGAGGAGTATATTGAGTCACATCCTGGATTTATAGAACCTGAGGCGAGAAAAAATGAAATTATGAATAATTTTATTAAACCAGGGCTTCAAGATTTATGTGTATCTAGAACAAGTTTTAAATGGGGAATTCCTGTTGATTTTGATAATAAGCATGTTGTATATGTATGGATTGATGCACTATCTAATTATATTACGTTTTTAGGATATAATCCTAATGGTGAAAGTTCAATTAGTTTTAAAAAATATTGGCCTGCCAATATTCATTTAATTGGTAAAGATATTTTGAGATTTCATACAATATATTGGCCTATTATGTTACATGCATTGGGTGTTGAAATGCCAGAACATATTTTTGGTCATCCTTGGATGTTATTTGGTAATGATAAAATGAGTAAATCTAAAGGTAATATCGTTTATGCTGATGATCTAGTTAAGAAATATGGAATTGATGCTATTAGATTTTATATGATTCATGAAATGCCATTTTCATCTGATGGTGTATATACTGAAGAATTATTAATAGATTCTATTAATGGAAATTTAGCTAATGTTCTTGGCAATTTGGTAAATAGAACTATTGGAATGGCTAATAAATATTTTAATGGTGTTATAACTAATGCTAATGTAGTAGAAGAAGTTGACAATATTTTGATTAATGAAGTTTTAGAATTAAAGAATAAGGTAGATAATAACATAAATAAATTTAGAATTGCTGATTCGTTAGAAAATATTTTAGATGTATATCGTAGATGTAATAAATATATTGACGAGACGATGCCTTGGGTATTGGCTAAAGATGAGACAAAAAAAGATAGGTTGGCAACAGTTCTTTATAATTTGGTTGAATCAATTAGAATTTCAACTGTTTATTTACAAGCATATCTTCCAGATACTGCAGAAAGCATATTTAGACAAATTAATACAAATATTATTTCTTATGATACTATTTCTAAATTTGGTCAATATGTAAGTGGTACAAAAGTAAATAATCCTGAAGTTTTATTTATGAGAATTGATAAAAATAATAATTAATAGTTGATTAATTCAACTATTTTTGTTTACATTTTTTGTAAAATTATATTTTATATTTTTAATTATATTTACAAGTATTTTTTTATTTGATATATTTTATTGGTAGTGCGTTAAGAAAGGATTTGAAATAATGCAAAGTGAAAAACACTTAAATAACGCTGTATTTATATATTTATTTATTTTAATTTTGATAGTTGTTATTAATATGGTTAAAAATATTAGTATCTTAGATGTAGTATATTTAGTAGCTTTGATTTGTAGTGTTTTTAAATATTATTTAATATTACAAGAGGATAGAAAGTAGGAGTTTTATGATTGATACACATGCCCACTTATTTTATGAATATTATAATGATTTTGATGCTTTAATTAAAGAAATTAAGGCGGCAGGTATTGAAAAAGTTATTGTCAATGGTTGTGATATGAAATCTAATTTAGAAGTTTTAGAACTTGTAAAAAAATATGATATTTTATATGGAGCTATTGGTTTTCATCCTACTGAAGAACATGATAATATTGATGATTGCATAAGTTTTCTTAATGATCATGTTAATGATAAAAAAATAGTTGCAATAGGAGAAATAGGTCTTGATTATCATTATGATAATACAGATAAATACAAGCAACATATCTTATTTAAGAAACAACTTGATGTAGCCCAAAATAACCAAAAACCAATTATTGTTCATTCTAGAGATAGTATTCAGGATACTTATGATTTGTTATCAAAATATAATTTACGTGGTAGTATTCATGCTTATAGTGGTAGCTTAGAAATGGCCAAGAAATTTATTAAATTAGGTTTTTATTTGGGTATTGGTGGCGTATGTACATTCAAAAATGCTAAAAATATTATTTCTGTAATTAAGGACGTGGATTTAGCATATATATTATTGGAGACAGATTCTCCATATTTGTCACCAGAACCTTTTAGAGGTCATGTTAATTCTCCTTGTAATATTCCAATTGTTGCAAATAAAATTAGTGAAATTAAAAATGTATCTATTTCTTTAGTTATAAGGGATACTAGCAATAATGCAATAGACTTATTTGACTTTTAATTGATTATATGCTAATATTTAATTACTAGCAAATAATAAGAGGTGATTAAGTTATGCGAAGAACTATATCTAACTTATTGATAATTGGCTGTCAGTTATTAATAGTTGGTTTATTTTTCGGAACAGTATTTAATGATGATGTTAGAGTTGAAAAACATGTTAGTACAATTCATAATGAAAATTTAAATAAAATTGCTAATTCTGTTTCATTACTTTTTAAAGATGAAAGTTTGCCTAATATAGATGAATTGGAAGATAAACTTGAAGATATTTCTTCTGTTGAATTACCTGCAGCTCCTGCTGTTAAAGAAATTGAAGAAAAAAAGCAGGAAGAAGAAAAAGTAGAAGAGGTTGTAAGTTCACCACTTGTTTCAATTGATGCAAGTAAGTATACAAGTAAGGAAGAAATGGGCTTTAAAGTAACAGAAGGTAATAAAACTTATGAATTAAGTGATTATGAGTTTGATGTAGTTGTAGCTGTTGTATCTGGTGAATTTGATAAGACATATGATGATGCTTTGGGTGTTGTTTCTGTTATTTTAAATAGGTGTGATTCTCCAAAGTGGAGTAGTTGGGCTGGTAGTTCCCCTTATCAACAAGTAATTAGAAAAGGTCAATTTGAAGTATATTTTGCTGGCTCTTATTTATCATATATGCCTGGTGGTAATCAATATGGTAAGGAAAAATATAATATTGCTAAACAGGCGGTTCTTGATGGACTCAATGGTATTAGAAATAATAATTATTTAGGTTTTAGGGCATGGTTTGTAACAGGATATAGTGATAAATATATTGTTTATGGTGGAAATAGATATGGATATAATTAAGGCACGAATTGTTGCCTTTTTTCTTGACATTATTTTTTATTATTTATAAAATACTATTGAGGGATTTGTATGAATGATTTTAAATATAAAAAAAGTCTTGGTCAAAATTTTTTAAAAGATGAAAATATTATAAATAAAATTGCTTATAGCAGTAATATAGATAAAGATACTTTAGTTATTGAAATTGGCCCTGGTGCTGGTAGTTTATCAAAAAAAATAATTCCTCTTAGTGGTTATTCTATTTTATATGAAATTGATGAAAGATTGCGTGAACCTTTAAGCAATTTACTTAAAAATTTTGATAATTATGAAATAATATTTGATGATTTTTTAAATCAAAATCTTTTTGATGTTAGAAATAAATATAAATTTAAAAAAATATATGTTGTTGCTAATTTGCCTTATTATATTACAACTCCTATTATTACAAAGTTGATGGATGAAATATATCCTGATAAAATTGTTATTATGGTTCAAGATGAAGTAGCTAATAGATTATCGGCTAAATATGGAAGTCGTGAGTATGGAATGATTTCAGTTTTGCTTGGTTCTAGATATAAAATAAAAAAACTATTTAAAGTTAATAGAAATTGTTTTGAGCCAATACCAAACGTTGATAGTGCTGTTTTGTGTTTTGATAAAGATAATCAATTAAATTTAGTAGATAATGATAAATTTGAACGATTAATTAAAGATGCTTTTCAATTTAAGAGAAAAAATCTTAAAAATAATTTAAAAAAGTATAATTTAACTTTGATTTCTAATATTTTGTCTGATTATAATTATTCTTTATCTAATCGTGCAGAAGAGCTTCCTATTAATATTTTTATAGAAATTGCAAAATTTATTTAGTAAAATTTTATATGCTTTACATTTTTTTAATAGTTTTGTTCTTTTTAAACTTAAATACAAAAAAATTTTATATTGTGTTATATTTTTTGTAATAATTATTTAATTATATTAAAATGATAAGTGGGTGAAAAATGAATTATTTTTTTATTTTAGTTCAATTTTTGGGAGTTTTTGCTTGGTTGTTATTGTTTTTTAGTTATTATAGAAAGGATACTAATGCTATATTAATTTTTCATATTTTATCGGCAATTCTTTTTTCTATTCATTATTTTTTGTTGAAAGCTTATAGTGGTCTATTAATATGTATTTATGAGGTATTTCGTGATTATTTATATTATAAGACAGATAAAGATAATTATATTTTTATTGGTAGTTTTTTTGTTTACATTTTAAGTCTGTTTATTACTTATGAAACAGTTTTAGATATTTTTCCATATGTTGCAAGTTTAACGGACGGTTTTTTTCTGACTAAAAAAAGAGAAATAGTTATTGTTGGTTCTATATTTACATATATTATTTGGTTTATATATGATATGCATGCTTTGTCTTATTCTGGAGCTGTTACTGATGGTGTATTAATTATTTCTAATTTACTTATTTTGTTGTTTAATATTGATTTATTTGATGGTAAGAATATTAGAAGAATTTAACTATGTACTTTACATGTTATTTTTGTTAAGTTTTAAAAAAATCTTGAATGTCCTTTTTTCATATGTTATATTATTCATGAAAGTATGGTGAGTAATTATGAGTAAAATTGTTATTGCATTAGGAGGAAATGCCTTAGGAAAAAATCCTCATGAACAATTAAATTTGCTTGAAGATGTTGCTAGAATTATTGTCTCTTTAGTTAAAGAAGGTAATAAAATTGTTTTGACACATGGTAATGGTCCACAAGTTGGTCAAATACTTTTGGCAATGGATTATTCTGCAAATGGCGATGCACAAACTCCAGATATGCCTTTTGCTGAGTGTGGAAGTATGAGCCAAGGGTATATTGGATATCAATTACAACAATGTCTACAAGATGAATTAGAACGTCAAAATATTAAAAAAGATTGTGCAACTTTGATTACACAAGTTTTAGTAGATCCTAAGGATGATGCATTTAAGAATCCTACAAAACCGATTGGTATGTTTTATTCGAAAGAAGAAGCAGATAAAATTGCTGCTGAAAAAGGCTATAAATTTGTTGAAGATGCGGGACGTGGTTATAGAAGGGTTGTTCCTTCTCCTAAACCTATTGATATTCTTGAAAAAAGAATTATAAAACAATTAATGGATAATGATAATATTGTTGTAGCTGTTGGTGGCGGCGGCGTTCCTGTGACTAGATTTAATGATGAAGATTTATTGGAAGGTGTTGCTGCTGTTATTGATAAAGATCGTTCAGCTGCACTTCTTGCTAGGGAAATTGATGCTGATATATTACTAATATTGACTGCAGTTGATAAAGTATATTTAAATTATAATACAAACGATCAAAAAGCGCTTGATAAATTAACTGTAGATGAAGCGATTAAGTATATTGAGCAAGGACATTTTGCAAAAGGAAGTATGTTACCTAAAATTGAAGCTTGTATTGAGTTTGTAAAGGGAAATAAAAATAAAGTAGCCATTATTGGTTCTTTGGAGAAAGCAAGTTTAGCAATAAATGGTAAGAGTGGTACTATTATTAAAGAAGAGTAATCTTCTTTTTTCATATTTTATAATTTGTGACATATTATTTAATAGGTGATATGTTTGTTAAATATTGGTGATTATGTTACTAGAAGGTCATATAATAATGATATTGTTTTTCAAATTATTGATATTAATAATGATATTTATTATTTAAAGGGTGTATCATTTAGACTATATGCGGATAGTGTAAAAGATGATTTAGTTTTATGTAAAAAAAATATTAATGATGATTTATTTCGTCCAAGCATTGATGATTATCGTAATTTAGATCGAAATGAATATTTTTATTTACCTGGTAGAATTTTACATGTTGATGGTGATAGTGATTATTTAAAAAAATGTATGTCTTTTTATAAAAGCAATAAAGTTAGAGCAAACGGTTTATTTTTACCTGAAGAAGAAATGGCAGATAAGATTGGTAAATTATTAGAAGAGTTTACGCCTGATATTTTGGTTATTACTGGACATGATTCTTTTTCGAGAAATAAAAATTCGAAGTATAAAAATTCATCATCATTTGTAAATACTGTTAAAAAAGCAAGATTATATGAATCATCGCATGATAAACTATTTATTATTGCTGGCGCTTGTCAATCTAATTATGAGGATTTAATAAAAGCTGGTGCGAATTTTGCTTCTAGTCCTAAAAGAATAAATATTCATGCGCTTGATCCTGCTATTATCGCCTCTTGTCTCTCTTTTTCTAATAAAAATGAAAATATCGATATAATTAAAATATTAAATAAAACTAAATATGGTTCATCTGGGATGGGTGGAATAATAACTAAAGGTGCAATGTATATAGGTTATCCGAGATAATGAATATAAAAAGAATTAAAAATTATTTGTTATATAAGACAGGTTCAAAAATAATAGTTGTATATAATGGAACTAGAAATAGACGTGAACGATATTGTGGAATTTTATTAAAAGTTTATAATAATGTTTTTATTATTAGAACAAATAATAATAATAATATTAAAAGTTTTAATATTATTGATATTTTAACAAAAACTATTCAATTATACATATAAATATGACAAATTACTTGACTTTTTATTATAAATTGAATTACAATGTATTTAGAAAATATCTTATTTTCTAGAAGAGGAGTGTAGACTTAATGAAGATTACTTCAGTTACAGTAAAAAAGATTGACAAAGAAAATTCAAGAATGAAAGGAATTGCTTCAGTATTACTTGATGATTGTTTTGCAGTGCATGATATTAGAATTATTGAAGGTGATAATGGTTTATTTATTGCTATGCCAAGTAGACAAACATCAACTGGTGGCTATAGAGATATTGCTCATCCAATTAATTCTGAAACTCGTCAAGTTTTTGAAAAAGAAATTATTGAAGCTTATGAAAAAGCAGAATAGTACCTTATGGTACTTTTTTTCTTTTTAATAATGTAATATTTATTATTATTTTTCATATATTTTATTAGGTGATTATATGGAAAATGCAAAAGAAATGGAGATAAATTTTAATCATGGTATCACGATGTCTGAAAGGAAAAATATTGTAGTAACTGGAGTAAAAAAAATAGAAAGTTTTGATAGTGAAGAATTTCTACTAGATACTACTTTAGGCTTTTTACATATAAAAGGAAGTGAATTAGAAATTATTAAGTTGGATACCTATCAAGGAAATGTTTCAATAAAAGGTAAAATTGATTCTTTATCTTATATGGATAGTGGAAATGTTAAAAATAAAGAAGAAACTTTTTTAAGTAAACTATTTAAATAATGAAATTAGAAATTCAAATATTTTCAATTATTTATTCACTAATTTTTGGCTTTATTTTTTCTTTTTTATTAGAAATTTTTAATAAAATTAGATTTAGGAAAAAAATTATACTTAAATTTATTTTTTCTTTTTTGTTTTGTATTATACTGTCATTAATCTATTTTATTGGACTATTGTATATTAATAATGGTTATGTTCATGTTTATTTTCTATTTTCTATTCTAATTGGATATTTTATAATGATAGTTATTAAAAATAACTAATTACTTTACATTTTTTTGTTAAAAAAAATGTGTTGTTTGATTTTATTGTTTATATTTTATTTTACTATGTTATAATGTATTTGTATATTTGTAGATAGGTGGTGAAATTATGTCAAAAAAACGTAAAAATAAAATTAAACATAAAGTTAGATTTTTATTTGCTTTAATTGTTTTTGGCATTGTTGTTGCTACTTTAAGTTATAATTTGTTTTCAAATATTAAGTCTATTAATTCAATGAAAGTTGAAAAGGAATTATTGCAAACTAAAATTATTGAGTTGGCTAATGAAAAAGAAATACTTGAAAATGATATTTTAAAACTTAAAAATCCTGATTATATTGCTAAATATGTTAGAGAACATTATTATTATTCAAAAGATGGGGAATTAATACTTCGGATGGATGATTAAAAAAAGTAATGATATTTTATTTATCATTACTTTTTTTCTTTATTTCTTTATTTTCATTTTCGTTATTATCATCAGTTAATTCGTCACTTGAGTTAACTAATTTACCATTTTCTACTAGTGAATCAATTTGTTCTTTTGTTATTGTTTCTTCTTCGATTAAAGTTTCAGCAATAAGCTTTAATAAGTGTTTATTTTCTTTAATCATTTTTTTAGTTTTATCATAACAATCATTAATTATGCTACGCATTTCTTCATCTATTTCGTTTGCTACTATTTCAGAGAAATTTTTGTTTTTTGTATAGTCACGTCCTAAAAATGTATTTTCTGATGGTTCTTCATACATTATTGGTCCTAGTTTGCTCATTCCATATTCTGTTACCATTCTTCTTGCAATATTTGTTGCCTTTTTAAAATCATCATGAGCACCTGTTGTTATTTCACCAAATGTTAATTCTTCGGCTACTCTTCCGCCAAGTAAGCCACAAATAGATTCTAATAATTCTTTTTTTGTTGATGTAAAGTTATCTTCTTTTGGCGTCATCATTGTATATCCACCTGCATGTCCTCTTGGAATTATTGTAATTTTTTGTACTTCATTTGCTCCATCTAATTTTAATCCCATTACGGCATGCCCAGCTTCGTGATATGCTACTAATTTTTTTTCTTTATCCGTATATTTTTTTGTTACTTTTGCAGGCCCCATTAGAACCCTGTCAGTAGCTTCATCAATTTCAGACATTGTGATTGCTTTTTTATCTCTTCTTACTGTAAGTAGTGCTGCTTCATTAAGTAAATTTTCAAGATCAGCGCCTGAGAAACCTGGTGTCCTTTTTGCTAAATTATCAAGTGTAACTGATTTATCCAATACTTTATTTTTGGCGTGAACTGCTAATATTTCTTTTCTTGCTTGTTTGTCTGGAAGTGATACTGTAACTTGTCTATCAAATCTTCCTGGTCTTAATAATGCTGGATCTAATACATCTGGTCTATTAGTTGCTGCAATTATTATTATTCCTTCGTTTGCACCAAAACCATCCATTTCTGTTAATAATTGGTTTAATGTTTGTTCTCTTTCGTCATGACCTCCGCCTAATCCAGCGCCTCTTTGACGACCTACAGCATCTATTTCATCAATAAATATCAAGCATGGTGCATTCATTTTTGCTTGTTTAAACATGTCTCTAACGCGTGCTGCGCCAATACCTACGAATAATTCTACAAAGTCTGATCCACTTATGTAATAAAATGGGACTTTTGCTTCACCAGCAACAGCGCGGGCTAATAGTGTTTTACCAGTTCCTGGAGGACCGACTAATAATATACCTTTTGGAATCCTTGCTCCCATGCTTTGAAATTTTTTAGGATTTTTTAAGAAATCTATTAATTCTTGTACTTCTTCTTTTTCTTCGGTTAAACCTGCAACATCTTTAAATGTTGCGGTTTTTTCTCCATCTACTAATACAGCTTTACTTCTTCCAAAGTCCATTGACTTTCCGTTTGATCCAAGTTGTCTTGTAAATAGCCAAAGCATTGCTCCACCTAGTAATAATAGTGGAACATATTCTATGACTAACATTAACCATGATGCTGTTTCAGGATCTTTTTCTACTTCAAGTTTAAATTTTTGTTCGCTTTGTGCATCAACTATTTTTTTCATAAATTCTTCTGATATTGGAAGATATAAAATAAAACTTTCATTTTTCTTATAGTCTTTAAGTTTACCTGTTACTTCGTAGTTATCTGATCTAACTTTAGTAATTATTTTTAATTCATCAATTTTTGCCTCATCTAGATTGCTTATAAATTCACTAGCACTTAATTCGTTTATTTTTGTATTGTTAAGGTTTACGTATATCATACATGCAATTACAAATATCAATAATAATACGAAAGGCATCATACTATTTGTATTTTTCTTTTTCATTTATTTCCTCGCTTTCTTTATAACTAGTTAGTATTATATCATATATTTTATCTTTTTTAACATTATATTTTGATTTTTTTATATTTGGAATCCATAATATATTGTCATCGTCGTCTACTAATAAGGGGTAATTGTTTCTGGATTCTATAGGTATTTTTTCTTCAATAAAAATGTCTTTTATTTTTTTCTTTCCATTTAGACCTAATGTTTCAATGTAATCTCCACTTTTTTTGTTTCTTAAATACAAAGGAAGCTTTATTTCCTTTGAGTTTAATCTACACACATTATTTCCATCTGTCTCAATCTTATCGATTTTTTTAATTATTAGTTTATCAATTTTATTATAATTATCAAATTCTATTTTATAATTTTTTGATTTTTCTTTTCTTTTTTCAATTGAAATAATGTTGTATGTTTTTTTTGCTATATATTCTTTTGGAAGATTTATTATTATATTTGGTTTTTTGTTCTTTGTTAATTCAATTATGCTGGTAATATGTTTTTCTTTAATAATATTTACTTGATTATTATATGTATTACTTAGTATGTAATATACAATATTTTTTTGTATAAATGCGTGTTCTTTTTTAAATTTATTAATGTCAATAGTATTATTATTGTATATTTTTTTAATTTTTTTGTTTGTAATTTCTTCAATATAATTATAATATTCTTGTAAAGTATTTGAGTATTTTAAAAATTTTAGATGAACTAATGGATCTTCTTTTTTTAAAATTGGCAAAATTTTTTTTCGATATCTATTTCTTGTATAAGTTATATCTTCATTAGTTGAATCTAGGTAATATTTTATTTTGTTTTCCTTATTATATTTAAGGATGTCTTTTTTGGTTAAATTGAGTAGTGGGCGAATAATTATATATTTATCTGTAATAGAATATGTTTTAATTCCTGCATATCCTTCAAGATTGGAGCCTCTTATTATTTTCATCATTACTGTTTCTATTAAATCATCGCCATGATGTGCTAAAAGTAAATATTTTGTATTATATTTTTTGAGTATTTTTTGGTAAAAATTGTATCTTTTTTCTCTTGCTTCAGCTTCAAAGTTATGATTAGTATATGATTTTATTTTCATAGTTTCGAAGATAATGTTTTCTTTTTGACAATATTCTTTTAAAAACAGCTCTTCTTCATCACTATTAATTCTTACATTATGGTTAATGTGACAACAGACAATTTTTTTCTTGGTATTATTTATGGCCATATGAAGTAGTGCCATTGAGTCTGGTCCTGAAGAAACTCCAATAACAATATAATTACATGGTAATGTATCAAGATTTCTAATAATATCAATATTCATTTTCCACCTCCAACTTGTTTAGTATTATAGCAAAATTATATTAATAAGTAAATAAATAGACATAATAAAAGTACAATCTGACTAGCATATTGTACTTTTATCATACCTTTATTTTATTTTTTTATGATTATAATATTTATTTTCTTTTTCTTGTTTCAGCAAATGGTGTTATAGGCATTTTGCTTGGCTTGTTAGATGAATTATAATTTGCAAAATTTGCTATATCTTTACATGATATCTCAAATGCTTGTAAATTTGTATTAGTTATTTCTTTAAAACCATCATTTTTTAATAATTTAATTGTTTCGTTAATATTTTCTTCTTCGGTTGATGTCTTATATTTTTCAAAAAATAGCTTAGGTAGTAGACAACAATCTGTTTTATTATAGTTTCTTTTAAATTGTATTAAAACAAATTTCCATGCATCATTATAAATGCTTTTTATAGCTTTTTCATCTTTTGATTTACTATTTTCTTCAATTATTTCTTTTATTTCATTTCTAATTTTTTCTGTCATTTTATTATCTCCTTTTTTTCTTTTATTTAATATTAATGAAATCTACTAAATTTGGCATTGAATTAACATTATAATTATCTGTGCTTTTTTCTTTAATTGTTTCACTTATATATCTATTTTTATTATTATCTAGATTATTTTGCGTTGGATTTTTTACTTCAAATGGTAAGCCATTTGTGTATAATAACTGTTTAATAGCCATATTGACAAAAGTACTCATATTTAAACCTAAGTTTTTAAGAATATCATTTGCCATTTCTTTATCCTTTGTATCTACTTGAACACTAATGGCGCTTGTAATATTTTCCATAATTCCTCCGTTTCTTGGTCGAATATATTATCATATTAGTTATTATTTGTCAAATTTATTGTTGCCTAATTAATATATTATATTATTTTTTCTTATTTTTATAATATTATAACTATATACAATAATATTGTATAT